>Ga0183095_10045_pt4 | contig 133413 bp, 120 predicted proteins | sample BioMet4_FD_130346 | JGI IMG/M metagenome (GOLD analysis project Ga0183095, IMG submission 130346) | Microbial communities from bioreactor (seeded with sewage sludge) at LBNL, California, USA - Biofuel metagenome 4 (v2) (version 3) | ecosystem: Engineered > Bioreactor > Anaerobic > Unclassified ...
GATAAGGGGCGGACGGCAGGAGGTGTGTAACGGTGGTACTGCGACGAATACGACGATAAGCGGTGGTCGGCAGGAGGTTTTTGGTAGTGCGACGAGTACGACGATAAGCGGCGGCCGGCAGGATGTGTATAACGGTGGCACGGTGACGAGTACGACGATAAGTGGCGGCTGGCAGAATGTGTTTGGCAGTGCGACGAGTACGACGATAAGCGGCGGCACGCAGAACGTGTGTAACGGTGGCACTGTGACGAATACGACGATAAGTGGTGGCGAACAGTGGGTATGGGATGGAGGTACGGCGACGAGTACGACGCTAAGCGGCGGCACGCAGTGGGTGTGGACTAGTGGCAGTGCGACGCATACAATGATAAGTGGCGGAGTGCAGAGAGTGGATGGCAGTTCGACGAGTACGACGCTCAGTGGTGGCACGCAGTTAGTGAATGGCACGGCGACGAGTACGACGATAAACGGCGGCGAGCAGGATGTGTATAACGGTGGTACGGCGACGAATACGACGATAAGCGGCGGCACGCAGTGGGTGAATGGTAGTGCAACGAGTACGACGGTAGATGCTGGCGGGGTGCTTGCTATTGCAAGCGGAGGTAGAGTGACCGATGCTACGTTGCAGGCCGGGTATGTGTTGAGTGCTAGTACGGATAGTATATTAGCTGCAAATAGCGGTGGCACGGTTGTGACGATATCAGGTGGTACGGCAAAAAATCTTACACTGAACCGTGACGGAGTACTCGACGTAAATGACGGCGGTACTGCGATGAATACGACGATCAATAGTGGGGGCCTGCAGCGTGTACGCAGTGGCGGTACAGCGTCAGATACCAATATTCAGTACGGTGGTACGCAGCATATTCTTACGAGTGGAACGGCGCTGCGCACAACCGTCCAGGCAGGTGGTACGCAGACCATTGAGACTGGCGGTACGGCGAACGGCATCGTAATCTATGCCGGAGCGGTTCAAATTGTCAGTGCGGGTGCTATTACCAGCAACATCCAGAATATCGGGAACCAGAGCGTAGATTCCGGCGGCAGTGATTATCAGAGCATCATCCAGGCAGGTGCGATCCAGAACGTGGCGGCAGGTGCGATCGTGGATGGCACACAGGTCTATGGTACACAGAATGTGGCCGGCACAGCCAATACCGTGACCGTGGAAACAGGCGGCGTACAGGCAATTCAGTCGGGCGGCCGCGCGACCGCAGCCACCATCCTGCGCGGCGGCACGCAGAACGTCCAGGCCGGTGGGGCCGCCTGGCAGGCCAGCGTGAGCGGCAGGCAAAATATTGCCGGTACAGCTGCGCTGACCACGATTGCAAGCGGCGGCACGCAGACAATACAAGCAGGCGGACAGGTGAGCAGTGCGACCATTCAGTCCGGTGGCACGCAGTTCATTTTGAGCGGGGGAACAGCGGCTGATATAACCGCCAGTACCGGCGCAGTTCTGAATCTGCAGACAGGTGGCGCTCTGCATGGAATGACCACACTCACGCAAGCCAATCTGAATCTGCAAGGCGGCCCCGATGTATACAATATTGACGGACTCAGCGTCAGCGGCGGCGCTATTACCTTGTCGCAAGAGAAGACTACAGGCAGCCAGCTTACAATCGGTAGTCTTGCCGGCAGTGCGAACTTCATTATCAATACCGACCTGGCGCAGAACCGGGCCGATCATATTACGATACAAAGTACGTCAGGTACTGTAGAACATACTTTGCAGGTCGGCTATGATCCCGGCTTTTTGACGGGAAAGACCATTTCCGGTAATGCGGAATTTGCTATAGTACCAGATCAGCACACAACGTTTCGGGCGTTGCCTACAGAAACGGGAGCCTATGCTTATACTCCGGTTCTGGCGGCGAATACTGCCGGAACTGTCTGGAGTATACGGCAGCTCGTGAGCGATAAAGATACGCCGTTACCTCGCTTGCAGCCAAGCGAAACCATGTATACAGCTTCCGATACTCTGGCTAATAATCTTACTCTTTGGCGCAGTGAAAATAACAGCATGACGAAACGCATGGGCGAATTGCGTCATGGCAGCGGTGATGCGGGTATCTGGACGCGTATATATAAAGGCGAGGAAGAGCTTAAAGATGTATATGGCCGGCGCAGTACACAGCAGTATACGGCGTTTCAAGGTGGTTGGGACAAGCGACTGCGCCGACAATCGGGCACATGGTATCGCGGCGCTGCTATTGGCTACCTGCAGGCAACTGATAGTATGAAACGCGGCAGCGGCGATTCCAGCAGCCTGAGTTTTGGCGTTTATAGCAGCTGGCTGGGGGACGATGGACATTTTCTGGATATTATTGCCAAGCAGAGCCGGCTTAGAAATCATTATACGGATTATTTAAACAATGCATTGAATACGGCGGTGACAGGGAATTATGCCAACTGGGGCAGCAGTTTGTCGATGGAATACGGCTATCGAAAAAAATTGCCGCAAAAGTGGTATCTGGAACCGCAAGCGGAACTTTGTCTGGGACGCATCAGCTCGGCTCGTTATGTTACCAGCGACGGAACGCGTGTTTACAATCCCAATGTCTATTCCCTGACCGGTCGGATTGGTTTTGCCGTTGGGCGCAGTCTTCGGACAAGTACATTTTATGCCAAAGCGTCCATGATTCGTGAATTGCGGGCTCGTGCCAATGTTATAATGCAAACCGGAGCTCTAAGTCCTATGGTTATGGAGCAGGACCTGAGGGAAAGTTATTTGGAATTTGCTATCGGAATGACAGGCGTTTTGGATAAGGGGATCAATGCCTATCTGGAAATTGACAAGACGACCGGAGATAAAGTCAGGACACCCTGGATGATCAATTTCGGCATTCGTAAAAGCTTTTAGCCCTTCTGCTTATGTGAGACAGGCACAACTTCCAACAAATCAAGAGGCGCAACCGTGGCGCACGATGACCCACATGTTTTCCAGGCAGGATAGATACTGCAGCAGGCAAAAAATATTCTTACGGCGTAACAGCGATGGCAACTCGGCTGGTCCTCTGTTTGGCTATAGAATATACTTTTTTATTTGCCTTTGGGGCAGTATGCCAACTAAAAAGATTTGATATGATGAAAATGCGTGTTGAAACAAGAAGGCGTTTTGGCATAACTATTCATAACGTTTTGTGCTTTGGACGCAGAGTAAGGTGTGAATATAAAAATGAAAAATAAGCTAGCCGTATTTTTTCGACCCGGTATCATTGTCATGAGCCGGTTTCGATTGATGACCAAGTTTTTGATGGTTAGTATTATTCTGCTTGGTTTACTTGTTTTGTCTCTTTATCAATTTTTTTCCGCTAATATAGAGAGTCAGAAGTTTTCGCAAAAAGAAGTCTATGGTGTAGAATATGCCGGGCTTTCTAAACAACTGACACAACAGATTCAACAATATTATTTTCAAAAAGACGCTGGCAGTTCGGACCGGGCGGATAAGGTTTTACTCAAGCTTAAAGATTTAGATCAAAAGTATCATCATGTTTTGTATATCCCTGAGCAGAAAAAAGACGTTTCAAAAGATATTGACCGTTGTCTGGAGCTTTGGCAGCAAATGAAATTGGGACAGGATGTCTATGCGGAATTATTTACTGCTATTACTACGATGCATACGGACATTTCCGATACTTCCAATCTTACCTTAGACCCTGACTTAGATTCTTATTATTGCATGGATATCGTGATGTTTCGTAGCTTGGCGATTGCCGACAGGTTATATCAGATACGGGAGTTAGTCGAGAAACAAAAATCAGGGCCGCTTAGCTATGCTGATAAAAAAACGATGATTACTTTGTGTACTCAAATAGCCGGGCTAAGCGATACCGTCAACACCGATTTGCAAACGGGAATTACGTTTAATGCGGCTAAATCAAAACCAATATTAGCGTCGGTGCAACCTCAGGCTGGTCAATTTAAAAACACTTATGCGAATCTATTAAAACGAGTGGACGATGATCTCAGTAAGGAAAACCGTCCGCTTACTGTTACGACGGCAGAGATTGATTATGCCATAGCCTTGAATGGACAACTTTTTGATCAGCTCAATGAAGCATTGTGGGAGCTTTGTTCCATCAGGGTTAAAGGCTATGCGACCACGGCCAAGGTTGTATTCGTGGCGGTCGGGCTTACTTTACCAATTTTTGCTTATATTTGTCTGGCATTGGTGTTGTCGATTACCAAGTCTGTAGATCAAATCCGTAATGGTTTGGTTAAAATTCAAAAGGGCGATCTCTCCTGCCAAATTCAAAGTGAATCACAGGATGAACTTGCACAAATTGCTGACGGTATTAATGAAATGCTGTTTAATATGCGAGAAATCTTGCAAAAAATTGCACAAGTTGCTCAACACCTGACAGAATCGGCGAACCAATTAACGACCAGCGTGGAGCAATCTGCACAAAATTCCAACGAAATTGCGGTCACGATTAACAATTTGGCGTCTGGCGCTGAAAAACAACATCAGTCCGTGGAACAGACTTCGCTTGCCATTGATCAGATCGCAAGTACGGTTCAGCAATTGTCCACTGGAGCTGATACGATTACTGTGACCTCGCAACAATCAGCGCAAGCTTCGCAAGAAGGAAATGAGGCCGTTCAAAATTCAATAGAGCAGATGAGCAATATTCGCGATAAAGTCGCAAAATCAGCTACCGTCATTCGTAAATTAGGAGAAAGATCGCAAGCAATCGGCAGCATTGTTGATACGATAGCTGCGATTACCAAACAAACTAATTTGCTAGCCTTAAATGCAGCCATTGAAGCAGCGCGTGCCGGAGAACAAGGACGCGGCTTTGCTGTGGTAGCCAACGAGGTACGATGTCTTGCCGAACAGTCGCAAAAGGCGGCGGAACAGATTGCTGATCTTATTCAAAAAATCCAAAGCGATACAGAAAAAGCAGTGGTGGCAATGCAGGATGGTACGCAAGAAGTCGAAACCGGCGAAAAAGTGGTTGCCCGCGCCGGTGCATCCTTTCAAATAATTACCGAACGAATCGCCGCTGTCTCAGGTCAGGCCGAGACAATATCGGCGGCTATCGGTCAGATCGCCGCCGGCAGTAAGAATATGGTAGTCTCTGTAAATAGTATTAATGATATTTGTAAGGCTGCTGTTGGACAAACGCAAAACGTATCGGCGGCAACAGAGGAGCAGTCGGCAACGGAAGAAGAGATTGCTGCTTCCAGTCAAGGGCTTAGTCAAGTCGCTGAGGAACTGCAAGCTGCAGTTCGTAAATTTCAATTGTAAATGAAATTCAACAAATAAATAAAATCGATACATACGTGGGTTCCTTTTCTATTTAAAACCGTATACTGCCTCAAAGTTTTTTAATTTACTTGAAAAAGTAGCAAAATGCAAATTTGATATTACTAAACTTCTCCATACGTTTTTACGGTTCTAGCCACTATGTTATTGGGCCGTTATTTTTTCAAAGGAAAGTTGTAGTCAGGATTGATTGAAACCTGTGTTCCCCGTTGGCAGGGGCTTGCTGTGTATATAAAATGACCGTTAATTGCAATTTTTTTATTTTGCAGTTGGCGGTCATTTATTTTCTCTGGTTCGAAAAATTTTGTCTTGTTTTTATTTGTTAATCAGCTTTTGCTTTGGCGGATATGGATTAAATTGGATGTTATTTTCGGTTACAGACGGCAAAACAGTATGCTGAGACGCATCATCAGGCTATGCGGCAAGATTTTGGCGGCGCAGCGTTCCAACCAGGCAAAAAAGCTGGGGGTGACAACGGTATTTTTTCGTTTTGCCGACTGCCAGGCGCGTCTGGCTACATCGGCTTCCTTAGCGGCAAAAGGAAAATGTTGGAAATAGGCGCTGCTTTTTGTTTGCTGTGCAATGGGAATGAATCCTGTATCTTTAATCCAGTAAGGGCAGACAGCCGTTACATAGATCTTTCGCGGGGACAGTTCCACGGCCAAGGCGCGGCTATAGCGATAGAGCATAGCCTTGCTGGCGGCATAGACATTGAAAAACGGAATGGGCTGGAAGGCGGCGACGGAACAAATTTCCAGAATATGACTGTTGGCGGCCATATAAGGGAGGCTGATTTGCGTGATGGCGATTGCGGCCCGGCCATTGAGGTCGATCATGTCCAGCAATGCGGAGAGGGGGATTTCGTCATACTTGCCAATCTTACCAAAGCCGGCGGCATTGATCAGATAGCGGACAGCGGGTGTTTCCTGCAGCAGCAGTCGCTGTAGTTCATCTAAGGATGTCCGCTGGATCAGATCCAGCGAAAGGATACGCAGCGGCGTCTTGACTGCGGTTTGCAGTGCTTGCAGCAGTTTGGTTCGGCGGGCGATCACCCAGATTTCATCCAGGTTTTCTTTATCAAGTAAAAAAACGAATTCGCGGCCAAGACCGTTGGAAGCTCCGGTGACGATGGCGATTTCCATATAAATTCCCCCTCTTCCTGCATTGCTGCAATCTATATATTTCAGATAGGATAAAATCAACTTAGTCTATCTTTTTAGCATCCGATACCAGCGTGTGTAAAAATTTTTTCAGGTTAATATGTACCGAAGACATGGGTGGCTTTTCTTCATTTTCCAGCGTTTGCATGACCCGGCGTATTTCGGAAAAATCAAAGTAACGCGATGCGTAGTCTTCAAATTTTGGGTTAGCATAGTCCACCACGCCGATGGAAGCCAGGTTGACCAGCGCTTGATAAATGGTGCGGCGCAAGCGTTGCTCAATAGCCTTGGCCGCCTTTTGCGGATTTTCGTTTTGTCGATTTTGCGCCAGCTTTAAAAAAAGATCCTTCAGCTTCAGGCAGGGCGCATCCATGCTTTTCTCCGGGCGTTGAGATAACTCCTCGAGAATGTCCAGCAAATCATGATAACCGGCATCGGCACTGATACCCAATGTGTCCAAAATAGCCTGGCCGCGGTTCCGGATCGAGACCGGCGCTTTTTCGGTCCGGCTGCCAGTGGGCTGCAGCGCTGTGTGCAGATTGTCTTCGATGTTATATACCAGTTTTTTTAGACGCAGATGTTCACTGACCATGCGGATGACGCTGACAATTTCAATCCGGTTCAGCGGTTTGGTAATATAATAATCCACGCCCAGTTGATAGGCATTGCCAATGAGTTCCTTGTTTTCTACTTGTGACAACATGATTACCTTACCGTTAAAAGCCGGTTTAATCATTTTGACGGCTTGGACGCCATCTTGCTCTGGCATGAGCATATCGATGATCAGAATATCAATAGCGTGCAGATGCAGCAGTTCGGCATTGAGCTGCTGGGTATTATCAAAGGAATCAATTACTTCGCCCAGATCATAATCTTCAATGACGTCCTGCAGCATGGAGCGAATGGCTGCATCGTCATCAATCAACATAAAACGCATTTTTCTTTATCCTCCATTGTTTAACGAGATCAAATGGTTTGCCCGCTGCTGCAGGTGGGGCCCGGTATTGTTTTTTTGCTGCTCGGCGCCGGCCAAGCCAAGGAAAAAGCCGGCGTTGGCGAAGCGCTGCAAGCGGTCAAGGGAATTTTTAGCCGGCAGCAGACCTGATGTTGTCCGTCAGAATCAATGCTGACGGAGCCGCCCAGCGTCTGGGCGAGGTCTTTGACATAACTCAGACCGATGCCGGTAGATGCATTGCCGTTCTGATCAAATTTGGTCGTATATCCGGGCTGAAAGATCAACGACAGTTTTTGGGGCGCAATAGCGCTGCCGGTGTTTTCCACCTGGACGAGAAGATCGGCGGCTTGCCGCTGCAAACTCAGCCGAATACTGCCGGTTGTTTTTATGGCCTCTACAGCGTTGGCAATCAGATTGTTGATTAGGGAAAGCAGTGTGTATACGTGCAGTGGGGGCAGAGTATTATCAACTTTGGACAGGAAGAAAATATTTTTCTTTAAGGAACGTGCGTATTTGCGCTGGGAATCAAGAATCAGATGGGCCAGCGTTTTAGCCCGTGCATAGTCGGCAATATGATGGTTGTTGGTTAAAGCGGCCAGCCCGGCGTAGATACGTTGGTTATCTTTTTTAATTTCATGCAGTTGCCCGGCAATGGCGAGAATTTTTTGAGCCAATTGTTTTTGTTCTTCGTTGTTGGTTTGCTCATTCAGCTGTTCATACATTTTGTAACAGTCGTGCGTTACACTTTCGGCATTTTTCTGGGATTTATTGAGTTGTATCAGTTCCTCATAAAGATTAGAAATCAGCAGCATCATGTGAGAAAGTTCACTTTCTTCCTGCTGGAGACGGCTCTCCGTGGCATTTAACTGCGTCAGGAAGAAAAAACTGAGAATAAAAAAGCAGCGTAAAAAAGCAATCGCCGTGAGACGGACTAAGATTTCCGGCGAGGGCAGAGTGAAAATTTCATAGAACAGCAGTTGGGTAAAACTCAGTTCGGCGATGCTGGCGATGATTTCCGATACAACTGACCAAGCGGCAAGCTGTATGGCTCGGTGATAAATATGGTTTTTATCAAAATTGGGCAAAATGAAAAAGCCGGCATACGTAAAATAGTAAAAAAAGGTTGGCGCATGCGCCCATATACCGGCGGATAACGACACTCCTCCCGTCCAGACATCGAGCAGACCACGGAAGACTACGACGGCAATACCGGTGCTGATACCGGATACTAAAAATGGCACGCGGCGCAGCCAGAGTAAAAAAAGCAGAAATACCGGCGAACCAAAACTCACGCGGAAGTTTTGGAAGTCTCCGCTGAAAGGATGAAATTTTGGTTCGCCGGCCAGCGGGAGAAGAATTAACATAAAAAGAAAAATGCAGAAATTGCGGTGCCTTTTAAACATAAGCGCTCCACTCCTTTAAAACCTAGCGGGATAGGAAAATATCGCCGGCTAGGTTTTGCAATCAATAGCCTAGGCACAGCTGACGAGACAAACATGAACCCAGCGACATCGTATTTGATAACTACAGTATATTTTATTGCATTCTAAAAATCAAATATTTTGTAAAATTATCAAAAATCAAACTATCAGAAATTATAGGATTATGTCGGATTTTGTCGGCAGCGGTTTATACTCATGCTATCGATTGAATCATAAATATATTGGTTATGGTTTAGAGCTCGTTTGACCCGAACTTATATTTTGAAAGGAGAAGTTTCTATGAGTGATAATAATCGTTCTCAGAAAATGTTAGGCAATGGCAGCCGCGGTTTTATCTGTGTATTATTGGGTATTATTATCTGGTTTATGCCCATTCCTGAGGGGGTAAAGCCTGAGGCCTGGCATCTTTTCGCTGTGTTTGCAGCTACGATTGCCGGATTTATTCTGCAGCCGCTGCCGATTGGCGCTACTTCCATTATGGCCTGTACAGCGCTGGTGGTATTTAAGGTTATGAAACCTGGTCAGGCGTTGGCTGGATTTTCCAATGGTACTGTATGGCTGATTGTGTCGGCATTTATGTTTGCCGCCGGTTTTGTGAAAACCGGCCTGGGAAAACGCATTGCCTACTTGCTGCTGTCACGATTTGGCGATAGCACGCTGCATGTGGCTTATGTTATGAGCGCAGCTGATTTTATTATCGCACCGTTTACACCATCCAATACGGCCCGCGGCGGCGGTATTATTTATCCTATTGTCCGCAGCGTTTGTTCGGCGATTGGTTCCGAGCCGGATAAGGAAGAGAATCGTCGTACCGGCGCTTTCCTTATTTACAGCGCGTACTGTGCCGTTATTACCTCGGCTTGTATTTTCTTGACCGGCGCCTCCAATAATGTGTTGGCTACTTCGATTGGCCGGGACCTTTTCGGGGTTACGATCGGTTGGGGCGACTGGTTTAGCGCCTGCATTGTGCCTGGATTGATTCTTACCGTTCTGACGCCATGGATGCTTTATAAGATGATTAATCCGGAACTTAAGGAAACGCCGGAAACAAAGACATTGGCGCAGCATGAACTGGCCGTTATGGGCGCGATGTCCGGCAAAGAAAAAATTCTTTGTGTGATTTTCCTTGGCGCGCTTGTGCTTTGGGCAACCGGCTCCATCCATGGTATTGATTCGGCATTTGTGGCGCTGCTGGCGCTGAGCGCCATGCTGGCGACTCGCTGCATCGACTGGAATGATGTTCTGAATCAGCGTGGTGCATGGGATGTATTGGTGTGGATGGGCGTATTGGTCAATATGGCGGCCTATCTTTCAAAATTCGGACTTATGAGTTGGTTTGCCAATGCTGTAGGCGCCAGCCTGGCCGGTTATTCCTGGTTTATTATGTTGATTTTGCTATCGATTATTTACTTGTATGCGCATTATGGTCTTGCCAGTAATAGCGCGCATATCGCCGCCATGTTCGGCGCGTTTGGTGCAATTTTGGTGGCGGCTGGCGCGCCGGTGCTGGGCGTCTTGATCCTCTTGGGCGTGCTTGCCAACAGCGCCTCCTTCCTGACGCATTATGGCTGCGGCGTCACGCCAATCTTCTTTGGCGCTAATTATATGGGACAGGGAGAATGGTGGAAAATAGGTTTTGTCATATCCACAGTTCATTTGATTGTCTGGCTGGCTATTGGGCTGCCATGGATGAAACTGATTGGGTTTTTCTAAGACAGGTTTTTACCTTTGAGCAGGGAGTGGGGAACGGCATGCTGCCCGCAGAAAAATAGAGCGATTATGACGCTTTTCGGCTGTCGGATCTTCTGCCCTTTGCTCTGTTTATTATAAGATCAAGTTTTCGCTTTTGAATTTAAAACCGTTTTGCCAATCTGACGAATCGTCGGATGTTTACTTTATCAGTATTGAAAGGATTGTGAGTTAGATGAGAAAAGAACATGATTTTTTGGGAGAAATGGAAGTGCCGGATGATGTGTATTATGGAGTGCAGACGCTTCGGGCTAAAGAAAACTTTCATATTACCGGACAGCGGATTGATCCGGATTTTGTGCAGGCCCTGGCGCAAGTGAAAAAAGCGGCGGCATTGGCAAATATGTCAACTGGACGGTTGGATAAAAAAATCGGCGGACTTTTGGTACAGGCAGCAGACGAAATTATCGACGGCAAATTGCTGGATCAGTTTCCGGTGGATCCGATTCAGGGCGGCGCTGGGACTTCGGTCAATATGAATGTTAATGAAGTTCTCTGTAATCGGGCGCTGGAGCTCATGGGAGAGGAAAAAGGCCGGTATGATCTTATTTCGCCGAATAATCATGCGAATATGGCCCAGTCTACCAATGATTCGTTTCCTACCGGCATTAAGGTATGTGTGAGTCATAAAAGCCAAAAACTGACAGCAGCGCTGACAAGGCTGGCTGATGAACTGGATAAAAAAGCAGAAGAGTACAAAGATATTCTTAAAATGGGTCGCACGCATCTTCAGGATGCTGTTCCTATCACGTTGGGGCAGGAGATGGGGTCGTATGCTTCGGCGGTACGCCGGGGGATTCGCCGCGTTCAGCAAGCAGTCAGCGGCCTGCATACGATTAACATGGGCGGCACCGCCGTGGGTACCGGACTCAATGCAGAACCGGCTTATATCAAGGCGGTGGCGGAACAGCTCTCTAAGGTTACAGGGGAAACTTATACTACGGCGGGCAATATGATCGATGCGACGAATAATACCGATGGTTTTGCCGATGTATCGGCGGCCATGCGGGTTACGGCGCTGGTGCTGATCAAAATGGCCAATGATTTTCGCCTGATGGCATCCGGTCCCCGCTGTGGCCTCAATGAATTGAAGCTGCCGGCGCGTCAGCCGGGTTCCTCTATTATGCCGGGCAAAGTGAATCCGGTCATTGCCGAGGTACTGGATCAAAGCTGCTATCAGGTTATTGCCAATGATCTGGCGATCAGTTTTGGCGTTGAGAATGGGCAGTTTGAACTGAATGTTATGGAACCGGTGATTTCTTTCAATCTGTTTAATTCCCTGACTTACCTGACAAATGCCGTCAATACGTTTGTCGATAAGTTGCTGGTTGATCTTAAGCCCAATGAAGAGCAGTGCAAAGAGTGGTTGGATAAAAGCGTCGGCGTTGTCACGGCGCTGCTGCCTCATATTGGATATGAAAATTCAGCTATGCTAGCCAAAGAAGCCTATGTTACCGGACGGCCAATTCGCCAAATTATTTTAGAAAAAGGATTGCTTTCCCAAGAAAAAATGGAACATATTCTTTCCCCCAAGCAGATGACACAGCCAGGCATTGCCAGCTAATGTTTTGAACTGCCTGCTGTTGGTAAAATTTTTGTAGCCATAAAGAAAACGCTTCCTATATAAATGGTTCATTTTTCTTGAACTGTTTATAGGAAGCGTTTTTTTCTGCCGCCAAAATCTTTGGCAAAAGACTATTTTAAAAGAAAAGTATATTTATATATCATATTTGTCTGAAAAACAGAAGCAAAATTTGAATATGAAGCAGGAATTTTTCAAAATGAATAGAATGTACTAAGAAAAGATAGTACAATATGCTAATTGTACATAAGGCGCAGCTGTTGGTGAGGAGATGGAAAGCTATGGGGATTTTCAAGAACTTTCGGTTAGCTACGAAAATTTTACTGGTTATTGGCTTTTTGAGTATCTGTTTCATCAGTTTAGTCGGGTTTTATATCGTGCCGGTGATTACGCATACGTTGGAAAGTTCTTCAGAAGTTAAGCTAAAAAATCTTGCAGAGACATCTTACGACATTATACAGTTTTATTATGATCAGGCGCAAAAGGGCGTGTATACCGAAGCGCAGGCGCAGCAATTGGCCCGGGACGCCGTAGCTTCGCTGCGCTACGAAGGCAATGAATATTTTTGGATCAATGATTATAAAGCGCAAATGGTCATGCATCCCATTGATCCGTCCCTGAATGGCAAAGATGTGTCGGATATCAAAGATTCCAGCGGTCTGGCCATTTTTAAAGAATTTGCCCGGGTTGCTCATGAGAAAGGGGAAGGTTTGGTGCGCTATGAATGGCCGAAGCCGGGCAGCAAAGCAGCCGAACCAAAGTTTTCTTATGTTAAAGGGTTTACGCCGTGGCAGTGGATTATCGGAACGGGAATCTATGTGGGCGACTTAGCGCAGAAGCGAAACGCAATTGTGCTTAATGTGGTGATTTCGGTTCTTGTGGTGATTGCGACGGCGATTGGTCTGATTTATTTTACAATTTTGCGGCCCTTGAATTTGACGCTGAAAAAGATCCTGAATTATCTGGATGAATTGTCTCATTACGATTTTTCTAAAAATTTGCATATCAAAGAAAAAGATGAATTGGGCATCATTGCCGAATCATTTAGTTATGTTGTTACAAATGTGCGGGATTTGGTGGCAAGCACGAAAGTTTTGGGCAAGGAAGTCGCCGGCGGAGCTGACCGGATGATTGCTTCCACGGAGGAAGTTTCTGCGGCTTCGGAAAAAACGGCGCATACAATTATGGAGCTGGCGAATGGGGCCAGTGAACAGGCTCGGTTTACGATGAAAGGCAATGAAAGCATTCAGGGGATTGTTGGTCGTTTGGCGCAGATGAATGTCAATATTACCGGGTCCCGGGATTTAACGGTTCATGTAGGCGGAACTGTGGAAAAAGGTTCAGAACTGGTACAGGATCAAAGAAATAAATTGGAAGCCAACAAAGAAATTTACCAGACGATTTCCACTTCTATTACTTCTCTGGCAGGAAAGTCTAAAGAGATTGGGGAAATTATTCTGGTCATTAAAGAAATAGCCAGCCAGACCAATCTGTTGGCACTGAATGCAGCAATCGAAGCGGCGCGCGCCGGAGCGCAGGGCCGGGGCTTTGCCGTTGTGGCTGAGGAGGTCAGAAAACTGGCGGAGCAAGTTGATCAATCCGGGCAAAAAATCATTGAGATTGTGAAGGATGTCAATGACGGCATCAGTGAAACAGCGTCGCATGTCAGCACGGCTAATGAGGCAGTCGAAGCGGAGGCTGACAGTTTGAAACGTATTGTAGCTTTTTTTCAGGAGATGTCGGCTTCTATTCAGAATATCGAAAAAAAGATTACCGATATTGCCGAAAGCTCGCGTCTAATTAGCAATGATGCTCAGTCGGCTGGGCGGGAGATAGAGCAGGTGACCGGTATTGCCAAAAAGGCGGCGCAAGGCACGGAAGAGGTTGCTTCGCTGAGCGAAGAAACTACGGCTATTATCGGGGAAGTATCGCAGCGAGCCAAGGTATTGGCAGAGCATGCGCTGAAGTTGGAAGAATCGCTGAATAAATTTAAAGTGGACTAATATTTATCGGTTCAAAGGAAAATAGCTTTCTCGTGCCTTGAGCTTAGGACGTTCTTGTTTTGTATGACGGCGAAATGGAGTTATCATTCTTTGCCGGTGGCTGTCGGTTTCGTTTCCAGCGCCCAGCTAATAAGGAGATGGTCTGCAATTTTTTCCTGCTCGATCAGGGTGACGCTCATATCATAAAAAGCGGCTGTTTTGTTTAATAAAGTGCAAGTAGTTTTCAGCGTTTGTTGTTCCAGCGGATTCAAGGAATAGGTATGCAAGTCCAGCGCGAAGTAAAGCTTCGCTGACAGGGATTCAGTTGCGAGGGGATCGGTTACCTTGCAGGTGAGTCTTTGCGGCGGGTTAGGCAAAACATGCAGTAAAATCTTGAAGATCATAATACAATATTTATGATTTCCCTGGATGCTTTTTAGGTTAAGGGCAGACAAATCAAATTCAATGCAATCATTACACCCGTTTTTGATTTTATCGATTAAACCGGGAATGGATGCGGTTTCCATGGTTGCCGGTAATTGACTTAGGTAGGTAAGGTAGATGATTTCCGCAATGCGGATCATGTTTTCTTCCAAAGTTTTTTCTTCCGGCGTTATCGTGGTGTGTGCCGCTAGGCTTTTTCGCCATAAGGCAAAGCACATTACGCTGATTTTGTATAAATGCTGCAGTTCTTTTTGTTCCTGCTTGTTTTTGTTTTCCATGGCTTGAAAAATCTTTTGGTAGGCCGTGTTTTTTGCCGCTAAAGATTGGCTTAATGTATCGCGATCTGCTTGCAACTGATGGTATTCCAGCGCTTGTTGGATGACCGGCAGCAGTTCATTTTCATTGGTCCAAGGTTTCGTAATAAATCGAAAAATTTCGCCCTGATTGATTGTGACCAACATTTGTGATAGCTGCGTATAACCGGATAAGACGATGCGTACGGTGTGAGGATATTTTTCTTTTACTTTTTTTAGTAACGTAAGTCCGTCCATCACCGGCATGCGCATATCGGTCACAATGACACTAAAGTCGGTTTTTTCCATTTGCGCCAGTGCCTCAGCTCCGCTTCCGGCAAAATAAGCTAAATAAGGTTCGTCACTGACAGCTCTTCTGATAGCGCTTAAAACGCCGGGTTCGTCATCGACAAAGAGTACTTTATCCTGGGACATGTTCGGCGGCCTCCTTTTATCCTCGTTTGCAATGAATCGTTTTACGAGTAAATTCGACAAAAACAACAGGTATCCTTTTTTCCCAGTTGTCGTGGCCGTTTTTTATGATTGGGCAGGAATAAGTTTTTTATTATGGAACTATCATATAGGTATATATTTTTAAAATGTTTGTAAAGATTATATAGAGAATACGCTAAGTAAAAATAATTTATTTTGTCAGGAGGAGAAAAATTTGCAAATTGAACAGATATTTTTTGACAGCGATGGGCATAAACAAGCAGCAGTAAAGTTGTCTTTACAAGACAAGGCACAATTTGTTTTGATTTTTGGCGCAAAAAGGAGATTGCTTTCCCATGAAATTTATGATGAATTGCGGCAGCTATATCCTAAGGCTTATCTGATTGGCGGTACAACCGCTGGGGAAATATATGACAGTATCGTTACGGACGATACTGTTTCGGCGACGGCTGTATATATGGAAAGAACAGCTGTGCGATTTTCTTCTGTCAGAATCGAAGGCGGACAATGTTTTGAAGCGGCGACGCAATTGGTAGGCGCTTTGCCGGTGGAGGGCCTGCGGCATGTTTTTGTGCTGGCGGAAGGGATTAATATTAATGGCAGTAAATTAGTGGAGGGGCTTATTAACCGTTTGCCAGAGCAGGTGACTTTGTCGGGAGGACTGGTCGGTGATGGGATTTCCTATAAAGAAACGTTTATCATTGCCAATGCCTATCCGGCTCGGGATCAATTGACAGCGATTGGTTTTTATGGACCGTATGCCCGGTTTGGTTATGCTTCTGTAGGCGGTTGGTCTCCTTTTGGGATCGAACGCGTCATTACGAAATCGCGGGATAATGTTTTGTATCAGTTTGACGATAAACCGGCGCTGGCTTTATATAAGGAGTATCTTGGCGATTATGCGGCTGGGCTGCCGGCTACCGGACTTTATTTTCCTTTAATGGTCCGTTCGCGTGATCATCGTCGTACCTTTATCCGTACGATTCAGCGTGTCAATGAAGAAGAGGATGCGTTGGTGTTTTCCGGCGATGTCCCGGAAGGCTATTATGCAAAATTGATGCGTTCTAATAGTGACCGCTTAATTGACGGTGCGCGGCAGGCGGCGCAAAAAAGCCTTAAAATGATGGGCGAGAGTCGGGTCCAGTTGGCGGTCCTGGTAAGCTGCGTCGGACGCAAACTGGTGTTGGATCAATTGGTTGGGGAGGAAGTTGAGGCAGTGCGGGAGATATTGAAGCCGGAAGTCGTTTTTACCGGCTTTTATTCTTATGGGGAAATTTCGTCACCGGATAAAGGGGCAATTTGCGAATTGCATAATCAGACAATGACGATTACTTTGATTGCGGAGGAATGATTCCATGGACAATTTGCATCGTCTTTTGAAACGCCAGATTAAAAAGTATCTGGAGGATGTGGTGATGACGGATGAACTGCATGCTTTCATTTTTGCCGTCAATCAGGCGTATATTGATCGTGATAAAGATCGGTTACTGTTAGAGCGCAGTATCGAGATCAGCGCGCGCGAATATCATGAGAAAATGGATAAGATACGCATCCTGCAAGGGCAATTGGTGCAACAAGAAAAACTGGCCGGCATTGGACAGCTTTCGGCCGGTATTGCGCATGAAATTAATAATCCGCTAGGCTACGCGCAAAGTAATCTGGCAACTTTAAAAAAATATCTGGATAAAATCAAGGATTTTCTTCAGACAATGGATGCGGTAGAAAAAGAGCTGCAGGCAAAAGCAACCGAGGACGATCAGCACATTCTGCAGCGCATCGCCGTATCTCGTCAAAAAAATAAAATCGATTTGATTATGACAGATTTAGATGATCTGATGGCGGAGTCGGTCGACGGCTTGGTAAGAATAGAGAGAATTGTCAAGAGCCTATTGGGATTTGCTCGGCATCGGGTAAATGCATTTGAAGATTATGATTTGAATCAGGGGATTCTCGATACGTTGGCCATTGTGAACAATAAAATCAAATATTTAGCGGCCGTGGATAAGGATCTCGGCAACATTCCCTGTATTCAGGCTATGGGCGGTCTCATCAATCAGGTGCTGCTGAATCTTGTTGTGAATGCCATACAAGCAATTCAGGATAAATCCGTCAAGGGGGTCTTAGCCATCAAGACTTTTGAAAAAGATGGTTCGGTTTATTGCCTGATTACGGATAATGGAATCGGTATACCAAAAACTAATTTAGAGCATATATTTACACCGTTTTTTACGACGAAGCCGGTGGGGATGGGTACAGGACTGGGCTTAAGCATTGCTTATGATATTATTGTCAATAAGCATGCGGGAGAGATTACCCTTGACAGTGAAGAAGGCGTAGGCACGACGTTTATTCTTCGTTTGCCGGTACAGCAAGAAAAAATGCAGTTGGATTACAATAGTAAGGGAGGAATTACATATTAAACAGAGAATACTCTTATCTAATATTATTCTTTATGAGTGGGGCGTGTGTTTATGTATCATTGGTGTGTAACAAAGCTGCAGCATCTGCAGTCGCAGTTGGGGCGGCTGCATCTTGTCTGCCTTGTTGTCGTCGGGGCGTTCTTTTCTATTATGCTGCCGGTCACCAATTTGTCGCTTTTAAAGCATACCGGTTCGGTGATCGGTAGTATGGCGGCTGGTCTGGGCGGGATATGTCTGGGGTATTATATTTGGCGGGAAGTATTTGTTAAGCTGAAACAACAAAAACGCTTGCCGCTAAGCGGGGAAAATGGGGGTCAACAAGCGCTTCTTCTGCTACGTCTTATTCACCCGCTGGCAGGAATCATGATGTTGTATTTGGTTCTTCTGCATGCCGGATTGATGCTGCGGTGGGGAGGCGTTCCTTATCGCAGCAGCCTTTTTGTTTCCGGGATTGCCTGTCTGCTGTTGTTGGCAGCGATGCTTTTCCTGGGAATGCATTTAAGAAAAAAACTGGTTTATAGGCGCTGGCATAGAATTCTGGCTCTATGGCTGCTTCTTTTTTATTTGGGGCATGTATCTCTTAAAATTGTTTTTTAAAATATATCTATGGAGGAGCACAATAAAAATTTTTAATGGTGTGTTTTGATGATTGTTATGAAATATTTATTTCTTATTTCATTAAATTATATTAATGATAAATAAAATCATTGTTGTTTATGCTTAACAAATGTATTATAATAGTCCTATCGTACCTAAAAGATAAACATTGAAACGACGTTGTTGGCAGGATGTTTGGTTCTTTACAGCGTGGGTTAATAATTAAAGAGGGGAAATACATATGGGGCATTTACGCAATATCAAGACGATAGGAAAAATTATTTTACTGATTGGTTTTATGGCAGTTATGTTAGCGGCGGTTGGCTATGTGGGGCATTATGCAGCTCAAACGCTGTCTGGCAAGATGGATACGATGTACAATGACCGTTTGCGGCCAATTGAATGGCTGGGAGAAGCGCGGACAGAAAGCCGCCGCAATGAGGCTTTGACGCTGGCGTTATTTCTGGATAAAGATGATAAAGACTTGCAGCAGCGCTTGCTGCAGCAGATTGCGGATCATAAAAAACAATATGTAACTTATGTGGATCAGTATGGGCAAACGAAACTGGATGCGAAGGAACAGGATTTATTTCAGCAGCTGCAGCAGGAAACACAGGTCTATCGGAAGGAATGGCAACAGTCTCTCGATATGGCGATGGCGGGTCAGATCGATGCCGGCCATGCATATTTTTTTGGCACGGCTTATCATCATCTGGAGACAATTAATCAGTTGCTGGATGATTTATCCGCTTATAATCAGCAAAAAGCGGATGAAGAGAAAAAGGCCAGTGAGGAAATCGCTTTGTATAATGACCGGGTCAGTATAGCAGTGACAATTTTTTCGGTTCTGTTGGCGGGGTTGTTTGGCTGGCTGATTAGTCGTCTGATTTCCGTTCCCCTGGCCGATCTTTTGGTGGAGGTGCATCGTTTAGCAGATGGCGATTTAAAAAATCAGCAAAAACATACGGTGTATTATCGGGATGAGGTAGGTCAACTTACTAAAGAGTTTAGCCGTATGGCACTGCAGCTGCAAGGGCTGGTAAAGAATATTTCGTCGGCGTCTTCGCAAGTGGCAGCATCTTCCCAGGCGCTTACGCAGGGGGCCGGCGAAGCGGCTAAAGTGACGACACAGATCACGGAGGCGGTAGAGGATGTTGCGCAGGGAGCTGGGCAGCAGTCGGTTCTGATTGATCGGACGAATAATAATGTAGAGCAGTTGGCAGCGTCGATTACGCAGATCGCAGCGAATTCAACTAAGGTAACCGAGGCGGTGGCGAAAACGGTTGACGCCGCGCAAACCGGTGCGGCGTCGGTGCAGACCGTGCATGAGCAGATGGGGAATATTGAATCGACCGTCAGCGCGTCAGCGCAGGCGGTGGAACGGTTGGGAGCGCGTTCACAGGAAATTGGAGCGATTATTGATACAATTTCCGGTATCGCCGGGCAAACCAATCTTTTGGCGCTTAATGCTGCGATTGAAGCAGCGCGGGCCGGTGAAAATGGCCGGGGATTTTCCGTCGTTGCGGAAGAGGTCCGCAAACTGGCGGAGCAGTCACAAGAGGCGGCGGAAAAAATCAGTACGATGATTCGCGATATGCAGCGGGAGACCACGCAGGCCGTGGAGTCCATGACACATGGCAGTCTGGAAGTTAAGCGCGGGGCGGAAGTTGTCGATGGCGCTAGTCGGAATTTCCAGCAGATCACGGAGCTGGTTCAGGATGTATCTTCGCAGAGTACAGAAATTACGGCAGCTATTCAGGAGATGACAGCGGGTAGTCAGCAGATCGCCGACTCGGTGAAGGAAGTCGATGCGGTGGGCAAGAAAGCCGCAGGGAAGACGCAGTCTGTTTCGGCAGCTACGGAAGAACATTCGGCTTCTATTCAGGAAATTCTGGCCGCCAGTCAGGAACTCAGTCATACAGCGCAGTCGCTGCATGATGCGATTCTGGTCTTTAAAGTTTGATGGAAATTTTTTCGGGAATGGGAATGATAAAATAGCACATAGGCAAAAGGCCGCTGCTGCAGTATCATAATAATGATACTGCAGCAGCGGCCTTTTTAGTAGTGCGTACGCAGGGAACAGAGCTGTTTATTCAGCGTGTCAGTTGTCGGTATATAGATAGAGAGTTTCGTTGGTATTGTTATGTTATTTATGTACTTTGCGGACGGCAGCGATCATTCTTTTTCGTTTTGGCCAACGGCGGCATATGCCAAGCTGTTTAAAGAAGACGTGTCTTCATTGGCGTTAGCACCACCCTGAATGATGCTTCCTTGGAAGGAAATACAATTGCGGCCAGATTTTTTTGCATGGTATAAAGCCTGATCAGCCGTTTGATAAAAACGGGTCAGGGAATCTTCGGCCTGCGGTATTTTACTGACGATTCCCATAGTGATGGATAAAAAATCGCAGGGATCATTCGTTTCTTCTGATTGAATTTTCAATTTATTAATTAACAGCGACAATGTTTGCGCCATTTCCAATAGGTAGCCATCATCAATATCCGGCAGCAGAATGAGAAATTCATCGCCGCCGATGCGGCTGATAATATCGGTTTCCCGCCGGAAACAGTGTTTGATGCTTTTCGTGACTTGTTTGAGAACGTTGTCGCCTTCTAAATGCCCCAGCGTATCATTATACACTTTAAAATAGTCAATGTCGGCCAAAATAACGCCGATGGTTTTTTGATCGCGTTTGCAAAAAGCCAGCGCCGTGCTTGCCGCCTGTTCCAATCCATTGCGGTTCAGCAACTGGGTCAAATTATCGGTGGTAGCTTCGGTTTCCAGTTGTTTTAGTTCTTCCAGATCACTGGTCAGGGTTTGAATAATGGTATGTGTAGTCTGCCCACCAATAAAAATAGTTCCTATGTTTATCAACAAAAGAAGCAAAAAAAGTTCCTGAGAAATCATCTGCAGTCCCAATAAAACACCTTGCAGACAGGTGGCGGTCAGCAGCAATAGTATGGAACTGTAAAGCGGCAGGATGAAGGCAGCACAGGAAAGTGTCAGAATCGCGGAAATAAAAACGGCTACGCGGACCGGTAAAACCGCGGTCCAGATGGCCGAGGAGAAGAAAACAATTCCGGTGCAGAGCATGGTGACACTGGATAAGGTTGTCCGCTGTCGGTTGTAAGACCGTATTTTGTCTTTAATTTTCTCTTCGATGTCCTGCTTCTTTGTTGTCATACTGCATACCCCGATCAATGTTCTCGCTTTTCCCTGCCTCGCTGTCTGATGTTTATACCTGACATTTTACTGCTTTCTGCCTTTGTTAGTTCTTATGCCCTATATTGAGCATACGCTTATATGCCCATTATAGGGCATACTGTAATTAAAGTAAAGAGGAAGGAGGGAAGTAAGTTGATTTCTTACGCACCTATGTGGAATACCATGAAACAAAAAGGCGCGACCACATATACTTTAAGGAATAAAGGCGCTGACAGCAATATCAGCGGTTCAACAATTTTGCGTCTGCAGAAGAATGAGTCGGTTTCAACCAATACATTAAATTCTCTTTGCAAAATCCTTGATTGTTCGCTGTCGGACATCGCAGAATACGTACCGGATTAAGTTCCTTCGCTTTGTTTCTTCTGCTAAAAAAGAAAGCGCCTGCAGTATCATAAAAATTAAACTGCAGAGCGCTTTTTCTTATAGTTTCTAAGTCAAAAGTCGTGAGGGCGATAATTTTTTGTATAAAAGTAATTTGTGGCTGTCAATAGGTCTTATTTTCAGCCAAGAGAGGTTTTGTGTTATAATAATTTCAGTAGTTGCATACCATTTGGAAGAAAGGGTTTTGATTTCATGAAAAAAATTCTTGGCTTTGGTATTTTTTTGATTCTTTTTGGCATTTTTGGTTTGTCTTATACATATACGATCGATCATCGCAGCGCTGCGGACTTATCTTCTTATTGTGACATTGATTTTCAAAGTTCGGTGGATCAGCGGGGCAAACCGGACGATGCAACGCTTTCCATTATTGATTACCGTTATGCGTCGGCGCAGCCGGATCCAGTCGTTACGATTGTGGTTGATGGCACAGAGTGGAAGCTGCCGGCGGCGGTTCGACAAACGGCTCCTGCTTATGATTTTCATCAGCCGACGGCCAATACAGCATTTAAGAATACAAACAAGTTTTTTTTACATTTACCATTGGATTTATTGGGGGCAATTGTGCAGGCCGGGGAAGTGCACGTGCGTTTTGGCTACGATAACGGAACTGTGATTGATTTGCCGCTGAATGATGCGGATCTTCTTTATTGGAAGAATCAACTCTGACCGTAGGCGGAGATTGATGGGATAAATACATTTTATGAGGAGGTTTTACAATGGAAATCATGGTCATGGAGTATCCGGGGTGTCCTTTTTGTCGACAGGCCCGGAATATTGCGGCGGAACTCATCAAAGAGCATCCGGAATATGCGAAGTTTAGTTTCCGGTATATGGATGAAACGGCAGATGAAAAATTTGCCGCTTCTTTGGGGTATTATTATACGCCGTCCTATTTCATCGACGGTAAGAAAGTTTACGAAGCGACGCCGCATGAAGCGGCGGATAGGATGCGGCAACGGTTGGAGAAGCTGTTTTCAGAATTGGCGGCGTCGGAAAAAATTTGATTAACAGATAGTAAAAACACCCGTTTTTATTGCGGGTGTTTTTTGCCGGTTATTCCTCTGCTAGTTTGGCTGGTTCCGATTCTTTTGGCGCGACGCTGTCATCGACTGTCTTGCTGCCATGCAAGCCGTACTTCAGGGTGAGTACGGTGACGGCGCCGATGAACATGCAGGCGGCCATAAGAAAATATCCGAGATCAAAGGAGCCCGTATGTGATTTGACAAAGCCCATCATATAAGGGCCGACCCAGCCGCCGAGATTGCCGCAGGAGTTGATGAGCGCCACGGAACCGGCGGCGGCCGGTCCGGTTAAAAAAGTGGTTGGTATCGTCCACCAGATGCCCATGGACGCATAAATGCCAATGGCGGAAAGACAAATAAGAAAGAGTGCCGTACCCATGTCCGTGGCAAATGGACTCAGCCCGAGTCCCAGAGCGCCGATGAAAAGAGTGCCGGCTACATGCCATACTTTATCACCGGTTTTTGCCGAGGTATGGCCGACAATGATCTGCACGATGAGCGCTGCGGTCATCGGGATGGCAATTGCGCCGCCAATGAGCTGGGCCGACCAGCCGGAAAGTCCCTTGAGTACAGTCGGCATCCAGAAATTAAAGCCCCAGAAACCGATGACCCACATAAAATAGATGAAACAAAGTTTCAAGACTTTGGGATCAGTGAAAGCCTGCAGAACCGAGTATTTTTTAATTCTTTGCAGGCGGGCATGTTCTTCCTGATAGGCCTTGGTAAGATAGTCTTTTTCAGCAGGGGTGAGCCAGGCAACCTGATCGGGACGATCTTTGACGCCAAAGAAGAAAAAAACCGCGAAGGCCAGAGCCGGTACGGCTTCCAGAATAAACAGCTCCTGCCAGCCGTGCAGGCCAAAAAATGAAGTGTTGAGCAGCACGCCGGCCAGCGGAGCGCCAATAATCGTTGAGAGCAGCAACGATGTTAGCATGAGCGACGTAGCGCGGGCGCGTTCCCCGGCGGTAAACCAGCGGGGAAACAACACCGAGTAAATGACCGGATAAAGGCTGGCTTCCGAAGCGCCGAGTAAAAACCGATAAAGATAAAATTCAAATTGCGTTGACATGAAAGCCATGAGCACGCAGACACAGCCCCAAGTAAACATGATGCGGGCAATCCATTTGGTGGCGGAAAATTTGGCCGCAATTAACGAACCGGGAATTTCGAACAGGAGATAGCCCATGAAAAAAATACCGGCGCCCGCACCAAAAATTTCCGGCGTGATCCAGTCGAGATTCTGCGTCATGGTCAGGGCAGCATAGGCAATGTTTACGCGGTCAAGACAGGCAATAATTGAGACCAGAAAGACCGGCAGAATGATGCGGAGATCGCGTTTTCGTTTCAGAGTTTCCAGATTGACAGATTCCATGATAATTCCTCCTAAAAATGTAAATAAATAAAAATAAACCTCTATCCCGTAAAGGGACGGAGGTTTTGTTTCCGTGGTACCACCCAGATTTCCGGCGCAACGGCGTCGGACGCTCAACGTACATACATACGCGTTTCCGATAACGTGGATCAGACGTGGCTGCTTACCGTATGTTCAGCGGCCCTTCTCAGGGAGGATTTTCCTCATAGCTCCGGCTACCGTCTCACAGCAAATCGACGGCTCTCTGCAAACCTCGGCAAAAAGTACTCGTTCCCATCATTGAATTTCTTGGTTGTTATGAATTTTTAGTAAAACGAAGTTGAATTACGACTTGATGTAAAATAATATACACTCATATTGGACAACTGTCAAGATCGTTTTTACAATTTTTTCCTTGATGTTTGTATGACAATATAGGAACAGCTGCCAATGCGCATGTGAAAGATTTCGCATGCGTGGGGGAGCCAGAGCGTTTTGGCGGTATTAAGGCGGAAAAAGGAATAGTTGCCTTGACAGGGAGGGATGTGATATAATGAAATTATGATAAAAGATAATTATTGTTATATGGAGGAAGAATAAATGAAAAGAATGATTACGGATGTTCTGGGAATTCAATATCCGGTACTGCAGGGTGGGATGGCCTGGATTGCCGATGCTGGGCTGGCGGCTGCTGTTTCCAATGCCGGGGGCGCCGGCATCATATCAACCGGCGGACGTACGACGGAGTATACGCGGGAGGCAATCCGTCGGGCCAAAGAACTTACGACGCGGCCCTTTGGCGTTAATATTATGTTGATGGCACCGAATAAAGAGGAGATCGTGCAGGTGGTTTGTGAGGAAAAACCGGCTTTTGTCACTTTGGGAGCGGGGAATCCGGTGCCCTTCTTTGCTCAGCTGCATGCCGCCGGGGTGAAGGTGCTGCCAGTGATACCTAATGTCAAGCTGGCAAAACGGGTTGAGGCCGCCGGCGCGGATGCTATTGTGGCGGAAGGAATGGAAGGCGGCGGCCATATTGGCGTGCTGACGACCATGGCGCTGATGACGCAGGTTATTCCGGAGGTATCTCTGCCGGTAGTAGCCGCCGGCGGCTTTGCGGATGGCCGCGGTATTGCGGCTGCTTTAGTGATGGGGGCAGCCGGGGTGCAGCTGGGTACGCGTTTTCTTTTGGCCGCGGAATGTCCGGTGCATCCGAATATGAAACAGAAACTTATAGAAGCTGTCGATACGGATACAATTGTTACTGGTTATACTTTAAATGGCGCGGTGCGCGGTCTGCGCAATCCGTTTACGGAAAAATTTGTCGCGTTGGAGAATGAAGGCAAGACGGATAAGGAAACTTTAAGTCTGATGACGCGGGGAACCAACCGGCTGGCAGCGGTTGACGGCGATACCGTGAATGGTATGATGCAAGCTGGACAGTCCTTGCTGCCGTTGAAAAAGATTGAACCGGCGCAGGTGATTATGGATGCGTTGATGCGTGAAACCAAAGAAACGCTGGCCGCCGCTGCTGCGATTCATATTTGATCCGGCAGTAGGGGACAGCCTATAAGGGCAGAAATTGCGAAGAAACGACGACAGCGTTTTGGCTGCCGTCGTTTCTTCGCAATTTTTTTGTGGGGGAAGAAAAAGCAGATGGGCAGGAAATAGGACCGTCCGTGGCGAAGTGTTTCATGATTTTATTCGTATGACTTAGTTTTTTTACGCTCGCTTTATGGGCGGGGCGCAAAAAGCGACTAAGTTTTTGCATGAATATGGCTGGGGTTTTGACGGCGTTAAACTGTTGCCGAACCCAAGTCTTCATTTATGAAATCGGGTGAAAATGCATGCATCATGATGAAAGTGAGCCGCCGGCGGGAGAACATCATATACTTGAGCTTACAGAACCTTCATATGTGGAAAAATTTACTTGCTGGGGCGGAAGCTGTCCAGATACCTGCTGCCAGCGCTGGGATATTGTAATCGATGCGGCGACATGCGAGCGCTATGCGCATAGCCGGGATGCCGGGTTTCGGCATGACACGGCAAAGGCGATTGAGCATCGGCAGGAAGCAGGGAAAGAACTTACCGTGATCCGGCTGGGACGGGGACAGCGCTGTCCGTTTTTGCGTAATGACGGTTGGTGTCTGATTCAGCGGCGAACGTCGGAGTTCTATTTGTCGGAAGTTTGCCGCACATATCCGCGCGTCATTCATATCTGGAAAGATACTGAAGCTGAGCGGGCGCTCTGTTTGTCGTGCATTGCCGCCGCCCATCTCATTTTGGGCAGAGATGAACCGATCAGCTTGAAAAAGCGAGAACTGGATGAGGCCGGGTGGGCCGGGTTACGGATTGCCGGTCGGGGGCAGCAGCCGCTGCCCTGGAGTTCGCTCTTGCGGCAGCAATTGGTGGAGGTGCTGCAGCATCGTTTGCTGCCGCTGCGGCAGCGGCTGTTTTTAGCCAATCAGTTGTTCTGGCAGGCGGGGCGTTTGTCGGGACATCATGCGGCGAAGCATTTTGCGGAGCTGGCAGCGACCTGGCATGCAAAGTGGGAAGGCGGAGGGCCGCAGCTGCCAGAAGCACCTTCTGCTGCTGGACAGCTGGAACAATTGCAGTGTCTGGTCCTGCATCGGCTAGAAAGTCACCAACTTCGTCCGGAGTTTCAGCAGCGGTTGAAGGCGTTGGCGGTCAGCTGGCATTTTGCTGCCGGGCAGCGTCCTTCTTCAGCTATGGCGCGGCAGTACAGCGATGCCCGCGAACTTTATGCGATGGAGGTGCGCCCGCCGTATGGCATATTTTGGGAAAATTTTCTGGTAAATGGTGTTTTTAAAGACCTTTTTTTGTTGGCCGATGAAGCGACATTTTATGCCGGCTGGTTTCGCCTGCTGGTCCAGATGGCGTTTTTACGTCTGCTGTTGCTGACAACGGCGCTGAATAGCGGCAGTCTGCCGCCGCGGGATGAAGCGATCTGGCTGGCACATCTGGTTGGTCAGGAAGTGGGACATGACGCGCTGTATCTGGAGCAAATGCGGCGGCATCTGGCAGCCGGTGGTGATGAAAGCGCTGCGGTGCAGGCGTTTTGCCGGCAGATGATTTGAAAAAGCAGACCAAGACAACGGAGGCTGTTTATGCATATTTTTGTGGATGCGGATGCTTGCCCGGTGGTACGGGAGACGGAAGCGGTGGCGCAGCGTTATGGGATATCGATGACGCTGCTTTGTGATACAAATCATGTTCTGCAATCGAAGTATAGTGAGATCCGGGTCGTAGGCGCCGGGGCAGATGCAGTAGATTTTGCTCTGATCAATCTTTGCCGGGCGGGCGATATTGTCGTGACGCAGGATTATGGCGTGGCAGCGATGGCGCTGGGAAAACGTGCGTTTTGCATTCATCAGAGCGGCCGATGGTATACGGATGAGAATATTGATGAGCTTCTCATGGAGCGGCATTTGGTGAAAAAGGCGCGCCGGGCTTCGGGCAAAGTACATTTCAAGGGACCGGCAAAGCGTACGTCAGCCGATAATGTGCGCTTTTCCGCTTCTTTGGAAGCGTTGCTGCGCATGGCTTTGGGGCTGGCAGCACCCGAATAAATTCAAGTTGCACCGCAGGGGAAATTTGCTTGCAAATCGCAGCGGGGAAGACTATAATAAAGCCAGTTCAGGATGAGGAAAGAGGTGGTAAATATGGACAGCGGGGCCGGTAGTGGGCATTTATGCAGCCAACAAAATGAAAATTACAGGAGGGACGCGTATGACTATATTTACCAGTTCGCAAGGGTCCTGGCATCGCTGGGCATCTGATGGTGCTCTGCTCAGCCTGCTTTTTGTTCTTTTTTTTGCGGTGATGAAGCTGGGAGCGGGTATGGTAGTGCCATTTTCAGAGGCCAATCCGCCGGTGATTGATTTGTCGCCATCATTGTTGCCATATTATGCGGGGCGTTCGCTATTACGCATGTTTTTAGCGTTTGGCGCCTCGCTTATTTTCACGCTCATTTACGGTTATCTGGCGGCGAAAAGCCGGATTGCCGGCCGGGTGCTGGTGCCGTTGCTGGATGTTTTGCAGTCGGTGCCGGTATTGGGTTTTTTGTCGGCTACCATCGCGGCTTTTATGGCGCTTTTTCCCGGCAGTCTGCTCGGCGTGGAATGTGCTTCTATTTTCGCTATTTTTACCGGACAGGCATGGAATATGACGTTTAGTTTTTATCATTCCCTGATAACCGTGCCCAGAGAACTGCAGGAGGCAGCCGCTATGCTGCGGCTGAATGCCTGGCAGCGTTTTCGCCGGTTGGAGTTGCCGGCGGCGGCTATGGGGCTTATCTGGAATGGGATGATGTCCTTTGGCGGCGGCTGGTTTTTTCTGGCGGCCAGTGAGGCGATTACGGTGCTTGGCGAGGATATTCATCTGCCGGGTATCGGTTCTTATCTGGCGTCGGCAGCGGAGACTGGTAATATCCGAGCCATGGGCTATGCGATGCTGGTGATGGCGGTCATGGTATGGCTGACCGATCAGCTTTTTTGGCGCCCGTTGATTGTTTGGGGGCAGCGGTTTAAACTGGAACTTTCTTCGTCGGAGGTGCAGCCGGAATCCATTGTGTATGATGCTTTACAGGGATCGAGGCTGGCGCATGCGATCTGGGTCGGTTTTTTAGCGCCGGCCGGGCGCTTGGTGAATGCTCTGCTCAGTGGGGCGGCGGATTTGCTTGCCTGCTGTGCGTCGGCTCCGGGGCTGCAGGAACATAAGACCGGACTTGCAAAATTTGGCTGGCTGCTGGCGGCAGCGGCGCTGGCTGCCTGGCTTTGGACACCGGCCCAGGAAGCCGCCGTCATGTTGCTTTCTCTTGGCTGGCAGGGGATCGGACCGGTATTCTGGTTGGGGATTCTTACCTGGCTGCGCGTGTTGGCCGCCCTGTTGTTGGGCGCTTTGTGGACGATACCGGCAGGCATCTGGATTGGGTTGCATCCGCGGCTGGCCGGTCGGCTGCAGCCGTTGGTGCAGTTTGCGGCGGCGTTTCCGGCCAATATGCTGTTTCCGTTTCTGACGCTGCTGTTTGTCTGGATGCATATTGATTTTTCTTATGGATCGGTAGTGCTGATGCTGATGGGGACGCAGTGGTATATTCTTTTCAATGTGATTGCCGGAGCTTCGGCTTTGCCCAATGATTTGCTGGAGGCAGCGGATATGCTGAAACTGCATGGCTGGCAGAAGTGGCGCACGGTAATTTTGCCAGGTATTTTTCCGCAGCTGGTGACGGGATTGGTGACGGCTTCCGGCGGAGCCTGGAATGCCAGCATCGTCTCGGAGCTGGTTTCCTGGCAGGGACAGACTTTTGTTGCGCAGGGACTGGGCGCGTATATTACGCAAAATACAGCGGCGGGCAATTGGCCGCAGATTATTCTGGGGTTGATCGTCATGTGTATTTTTGTCGTTGTTTTCAATCGGTTGGTATGGCAGCGTTTGTATCAGCTTTCTGTGGATAAATATCATTTGGAATAGGAGGGATTGATATGAAAACTTTGTTGGAATTGAAAGATGTCGGCCGGAAATTTGTGCTACCGGATGGCAATGATGGGGCGGCCGAGGAAAAAACTATTCTGGACCATATCAATCTGCAGGTGACTGAAGGCGAATTTTTGGCGATTCTGGGGCCGTCGGGTTCCGGAAAATCAACTTTACTGCGCATCATGTGCGGGTTGATACCGGCATCGTCCGGGCAAGTACTTTGCGGCGGAAAGTCGGTGCAGGGGATTAATACGGAAGCGGCGCTGGTCTTTCAGTCTTTTGCGCTTTTTCCCTGGTTGACGGTTCAGGAAAATGTTATGCTGGGTTTGGAAAATCAGGATATTTCCCGGAAGGCCAAGGAAAAAAAATCCTTGGAAGTTCTGGATATCGTCGGACTGGATGGCTTTGAAAATGCGTATCCGCGCGAACTTTCCGGCGGGATGCGGCAGCGGGTCGGCATTGGGCGGGCGCTGGTGTCGGAGCCGGATATTCTGCTGATGGACGAGGCTTTTTCAGCGCTGGATGTGCTGACGGCGGAAAATCTGCGCCGTGATCTTCTGCGTCTCTGGCGCGCCCGTAAAATTCCGACGAAAGCGATTGTGCTGGTTACGCACGGCATTGAAGAAGCGGTTTTCATGGCCGATCGGGCGGTACTGCTTTCTTCCGGTCCGGCAACGATCGTCGAGGATATTGCCATTGCTTTGCCCGAAGAGAGGGATAGAAAATCACCGGAATTTTTGGCGTATGTGGACCGTATCTACTCGTTGATGATGCATAAACCGGAGCCGCCGGAGAAAAAGCAGCCGCAACGGCACATCGTGAAGCTTCCTTTGGTGACGGCGGGGGCGCTCACAGGCTTTTTGGAACTGCTCGCTGATCTTCGCGTAAAAATGGATCTGTATAAGTTGGCCGATCGTTTTATGATGGATACGGAAGATTTTTTCCCGTTGGTAGAAGCCGGTAGTTTGCTGCATTTTACGGCCGTAGTGAATGGCGACATTGAACTTACGCCGCAGGGGCGGCAGTTTGCACAGGCGACGGTATTGGAGCGCAAGGAGATTTTTCGTGATCAGCTCCTGGCGCATTTGCCGTTTGTACGGCAGATGCTGCAGATTTTGCAATCGAAAAAGAATCGGCGCATGAATGTGGATTTTTTTGTTAATCTGTTGACGCATAGCCTGGGCGAAGAAGCAGCCGAGGCGCAGTTGAATCTTTTGATTGGCTGGGAACGTTATGCCGAGCTGGTTGCCTATGATGACAATCAGGAAATGATTTATCTGGAGCCGACCGAGCTACAGATGTGATGCGTTGGAGGGAGGAAAATATATGACAGCAGGGATATTGCCGCAAAAAGAGAACCGATGGACCGCGCGTATCCTGAGTACGGGCGGGGTGTTTTCTGCCGCAGAACTGAAGCGGATCGCCGGGTTGGCGGAGCGTTTTGGCAGCGGCCATGTTACGGCGACCAGTCGGGGAACGATGGAAATTGACGGAATTGCAGCAGACAAGTTGGACGGACTTCTGGACGCTGTTCGCGAGAGCGGTCTGCGGCTGGGCGGCACGGGGGCGACGGTGCGTTCCGTTACGGCCTGCAAGGGCACAGCCTGCGTACACGGCGCATTTGATGTAGCGGCGCTGGCTGTTCGGCTGGATGCGGCTTTTGTAGGGCAGCCGGTGCCGAAAAAATTCAAGATCGGCGTATTTGGCTGTTGGAACAGTATGGGCAAGGCCTGTTCGCAGGATGTGGGAATTCTGCCGGCCGGGCCGGGAACCTTTACGCTGTATATGGGCGGAATGATGGGCAAGACGCCGCAGCTGGGTATTCAAGTCGGGACACCTGTTCCTGCAGCTCGGCTTTTGGAAGTCATAGAAGGCCTGCTGGGCGTATACCGCCGGCAGGGTGAAGCGGGGGAGCGATTTGGCCGTCTGCTGCTGCGCCGGCCGGAACTCGTGGCACAGATTCAGCGGGATATCGCCTCTCTTTGTAATTAATGTGTTTTTCAAACAGACATAAGTGAAATAACTCTTGCGAAAAGAATGCATACGTGTTAACATGTAACATATATCAGAAACTGATGACGAAGATGTCAAGCTGTTGGCGCGCGCACAGAGAGCCGGGGAGGCTGGGAGCCCGGTCGCAGGCGGAATAGTAAATGGACTTCGGAGGGGCGGATGAACGGCGATAGCTCAGTAGTCTGGCACGCGGGCCGGCGTTAACGGCAAGGAATGTGTCGGCATTCCAATGGAGCGGCTGTGCAAACAGCAATCAGGGTGGTACCGCAGATGAGAGCATCTGTCCTTTAATAGGATGGATGCTTTTTGTTTGTCAGGAAATGGTCAGGGGATATATGAAGACGCAGACGCTTTTTACGGCTGCTGACAGCGAAGGGCATATTAGCCAGTTGGATAAAAATAGGAGTGAGACTATGGCGAAGCAGTTATTGATGGGAAATGAAGCAATCGCTCTGGGCGCAATTCGCGCCGGTGTGGATGTGGTGTCGGGTTATCCTGGAACACCGTCGACGGAAGTTTTGGAAACAATCGCCAAGCATCGGCCGGAGCGCACGTATATTGAGTGGTCAATCAATGAGAAAGCCGGTATGGAAGTTGCGGCCGGCGCTGCTTACGCCGGAGCGCGGGCACTGGTTACCATGAAGCAGGTCGGACTCAATGTGGCCAGCGATCCGCTTATGAGTTTGGCTTATATTGGAGTGAAAGGCGCGCTGGTGGTTTTGGTGGCGGATGACCCCGGGCCGATTTCTTCGCAGACGGAACAGGATACCAGACATTTTGCTCAATTTGCGCATCTGCCGGTTTTTGATCCGACTTCTCCCGAGGAAGCTTATGAACTCATCGGCGAAGCGTTTCGCTATTCCGAGCAATATCATACGCCGGTTATTTTCCGTCCGACAACGCAGATATGTCATGCCTGCGCGAGTATCGAGGTCGTCGATGAAATTGACGGTCATGCAATCGAAGGGTTTATCAAGGATATGAAGTGGGTGATTTTTCCGAAGCTTTCCTATCAGAATCATCTTCGCATTTTGCAGCAGGAACGTGTGCTGGCCGAGGATTTTGCTGCTTTTCCTTATAATCGTCTGGGCGGCAGCCGTTCAGCGGTGCGGGGGATTATTTCGAGCGGCGTGTCCACGGCTTATGTCAATGAAGTGCTGGCTATGACCGGCGATCCGGTGCGGACGCTGTCCATTGCTACGCCGCATCCTTTTCCTGCCAAACTGGCGCTTGATTTTTTAGAGGGACTTACCGATGTGCTGGCGGTGGAAGAACTTGACCCGGTGCTGGAGGAAGAGCTGCTGAAGCTATGCGGGCGGTATCATCTGCCGGTTAATATTCATGGTAAGCTTACCGATGAAATGAATCTGGCCGGAGCCAATCATTTTGAAAATGTGCGGGCGGCGATTGATGCGTTTTGCGGTCGATCGGCGGCAGCGGATGCGTTGTCGGCTGCGCCGGCCGGGTTGCCGCCTTTGCCGGTACGGCCGCCGGTGCTTTGCGCGGGCTGTCCTCACCGCGGGTCGTTTTACAGCGTGAAGGCTGCTATGCAGCGGGCCAAATTACCGGCTGTTTTCACCGGCGATATTGGCTGCTATACGCTCGGCAATGCAAAACCGCTGGATATGGTAGACACTTGCTTGTGTATGGGCGCCGATATTACGATGGCACAGGGGTTGCAGCGGGCGGAAAGCGGCCGGAAACACATTGCTTTTATTGGCGATTCGACCTTTTTTCATACGGGGATTCCCGGTATTATTAATGCAGTATATAACGGAACGGATATCACGGTTATGATCCTGGATAATTCAACGACCGCTATGACCGGTCATCAGCCCCATCCGGGGACCGGGCATACGATGATGGGCGGGGTTACGGAAAAGGTTCATATTGACAAGGTTCTGGCCGGATGCAATGTGAAATGCATCAAACATGCCAATCCGCTGCGGCTGGAGGAATCCATTGCCGCCGTTACGGAAGCGGTCGCTTATCCCGGAGTATCCGTCGTTATCTTTGAAGCGCCTTGTATTGCCTTGTTTAAGGCGGAGCCGCCGCTTCGGGTAGCGGCAGAAAAATGCATTGGCTGTCGGCGCTGTATCAATGAAATCGGTTGTCCGGCGATTTCGCTTACGACCGAAGGTAAGGCTGTGATTGATGAAAATCTTTGTTACGGCTGTGATTTATGCAGTCAGTTGTGCCCGGTACAGGCGATTGGAGGCGTACAGAAATGAAAATGGATTGTTTGCTGGCCGGTGTCGGCGGGCAGGGAACGGTGCTCGCATCACGGCTCATTGCGCAGACGGCAATGAGCAAAGGCTTTACGGCGCATACTTCAGAGACCATTGGGATGGCGCAGCGAGGCGGTTCGGTTATCAGTCAGGTGCGTCTCGGTCATGCCGCATGCGCGCCGGCGATTCCCCTGGGAGCGGCCGATCTTATCATTGGCTTTGAACCGGCGGAGGCGCTGCGCAATCTGGCCTATTTAAAAGCGGATGGAGCGCTCTTGGTGAGCCGCAATCCGATTCGTCCGGTTACCTCGTCGCTGGGGCAGGGGTATGCATTGGATGAGATCTTGGCGTATCTGGCGCAGGCGGCGCCGCGCTGCGTCTTTATTGACGGCGAAGCGCTCTGCCGGGAAGCAGGGTCCGGAAAAGTGCTCAACGTCGTTGTCTTGGGAGTAGCCGCAGCGGAAGGGCTGCTGCCTTTTAGCAAAGACGAGCTGTTGACGACCATGCTGGCGCATGTGCCGGCGAAGTTTGTGGAGTTGAATAAACAGGCTTTTGCGGTTGGATTTGACCATAGAAAATATGAGGCGGAAGATGGGGGAGCAAAATGAAACCAGAAACGTTTGCGAAGTTTAAAAAGGCGCTGCGGCATGCGGCTGAGGACAGTCCGTTTTATCGGGAGCTTTATCGGCAAAAAGGCATTGAAATCGGCGATATCAAAACGCCGGAGGATATCGGTAAATTGCCAACGACGGATAAATATGATCTGCGGCAGGCATACCCGCTGGGAATTCAGGCTGTGCCCGATGAAGAAGTGGTACGCATTCATTCTTCTTCGGGAACGACCGGCCAGCCGGTTATCATCCCTTATACGGAAAATGATGTTGAAACCTGGGGTGAAATGATGGCCCGCTGCATGCGGGTGGCGCATGTCACCAAAAAAGATCGTCTGCAGATCACTCCCGGTTATGGCTTGTGGACGGCCGGCATCGGTTTCCAGCGCGGCTGTGAAAAGCTGGGCGCCATGGCGATACCGATGGGGCCGGGCAATACGGAAAAACAGCTGAAAATGATGGTCGATCTGCAGGCTACCGTGCTTTGCGCTACTTCGTCGTATGCTTTACTGCTGGCGGAAGAAATCGCGCATCGCGGGCTTCGGGATAAAATCTGTCTCAAACATGGCATCATTGGCTCCGAACGCTGGGGCGAAAAAATGCGGCAGCGTATTACCGCCGAGCTTGGCATTGATATTTTTGATATTTACGGTCTGACAGAAATCTATGGGCCGGGAACTTCCATCAGCTGTGACGCGCATGAGGGGCTGCATTATTGGGATGACTATCTTTATTTTGAAATCGTGGATCCGGCGACCGGCGCTGTTTTACCGGATGGCCAGCTGGGAGAGCTTACCGTGACTACGCTCACCAAGGAAGGTGCGCCGCTTATTCGTTACCGTACGCATGATTTGACGCGTCTTTTGCCGGGAAAATGTTCCTGCGGTCTTGATTATCCGCGGCATGATATTATTCTTGGCCGTACCGATGATATGATCAAGATCAAAGCGGTCAATATTTATCCGGGTCAGATCGAGGATGTATTGAAAGAAATACCTGAAGTCAGTAGCGAATATCAAGTGGTATTGGATCGCGGTCCGGATTATAAAGACTACATGCTGCTGCGCGTTGAAAGTACGCCGGGAATTGACAAGGATACAGTTGAGAACGCCGTACAAAAATGTTTCAAGTCGCGCATCGGCATTGCCATTCAGGTGGAAGCCCTGGCGATTGGCGAGTTGCCTCGCAGTGAGAAAAAAACAAAACGGGTCGTTGACAAAAGATATTGCTAAGCAGCGAGAGCAGAGAAACCGGAAGTCGTTTTTCTGCTCTTTTTATTTTATGAGAAAATTATAAATTTCTTGATAAATTCAGAAAAACAGACTATACTCTATTTTAGATGGATGATGACTTTTTGAGGTTGTATGCCAAGAAGTAAGTGAAAAAAAGCACGAATGCGTCGGTGTAAAAATTTTTGAGGGGGTAAGCAGTATGGCAAACAGAATTATTCTTAATGAGACATCGTATTTCGGACCGGGGGCAATTCAGGAAATTGTTACGGAAATACGGGGACGCGGGTATCATAAAGTACTGGTTGTAACCGATAAAGATCTTATGAAGTTCAAAGTGGCCACGAGGGTTACGGAACTGCTCACTCTTAGCGGCATAGATTACGAGGTTTATGATCGGATCAAGCCCAATCCGACCATCAAAAATGTGCAGGAAGGAGTGGAATCTTGTCGGCAATCGGGCGCCGACGTATTGGTTGCCGTGGGCGGCGGGTCGGCGATTGATACGAGCAAAGCGATTGCCATCATTATGACAAACCCTGAATTTGCTGATGTGCGCAGTCTGGAAGGCGCTTCGCCGACCAAGCATAAAGCGATGCCAATAATTGCCGTGTCGACGACTTCGGGGACTGCCGCCGAAGTTACCATTAATTATGTCATTACAGATGAGGAAAAACAGCGCAAATTTGTTTGTGCCGATCCGCATGATATTCCGGTTATTGCAATTGTCGATTCGGAGATGTGCGCATCCATGCCATCGCGTCTTTGTGCGGCGACCGGTATGGATGCGCTGGTACATGCCATTGAGGGGTATATTACCAAGGCTGCCTGGGAATTGACCGATATGGTTCATCTGAAAGCGATTGAAATCATTGCCCGGTCGCTGCGCCGGTCGGTGCAGGGAGATTCGCAGGGGCGGGAAGATATGGCTTTGGGACAGTATATTGCCGGCATGGGCTTTTCCAATGTGGGGTTGGGCATAGATCATTCCATGGCGCATCCGCTGAGCGCAGTTTACGATATTCCACACGGAGTCGCCTGCGCGGTTCTCCTGACGCCGGTCATGAAGTTCAATGCTCCGGCTACCGGCGAGCGCTACCGTGAGATAGCTCGGGCGATGGGCGTTCCGGGTGTCGATGTCATGAGCCAGGAAGCATATCGCCAGACGGCGATTGCTGCGGTTCAGCAGCTTAGTCTGGATGTCGGCATTCCGGCTACGCTCGGCGCTCTGGGGGTAAAGGAAAAGGATCTTGATTTTCTTGCCGGATCGGCGATGGCGGATGCCTGTACGCCCGGAAATCCGCGGGAAGTCAGCAAAGAAGACATTATAGCAATTTACCGTTCTATTTTATAATTGTCAGGTCTGATGACGGCCGAAAAGTCTCTTGGGAAGGGATTTTCGGCCGTTTCTTGTTATACCGCCAGAGGTGTGGTATCATGGAACTTATATTTGCTTTTTGGGAGGAATCGGTTTGCGCTGGCGGGGAAATTTATTTTTGCTTTTGGCGGCTTTTATCTGGGGAACGACGTTTGTGGCCCAGCAGGTGGGAATGGATCGGCTGGGTCCTTTTACATATGCGGCGGCGCGATATTTGCTCGGCATGGTGTCGCTGGCGGTTGTCTGGTATGGCTACCGGGGCGTGCGGCAGGCGGCGCGACGAGCGGGCACTTATCACAGCGGCTGGCGGGCCGGCATGGGAGCGGGGCTTATCATGTTTTGCGCTTCGTCTCTGCAGCAATTCGGCATGCAGTACACGACGGTAGGCAAAGCCTCCTTTATTACCTGCTTATATCTTATTTTTGTGCCCCTGGGAGGCATTTTTTTAAAACAGCACATTCGTCGGGAAAATTGGGTGGGGGCTGTTCTGGCGCTGTTGGGTTTATATTTTCTTTGTGTGCGGGAAAGCTGGTCGCTGGGTTATGGCGATGGGCTGATTTTGCTGTGCGCGTTTTTTTGGACGATGCATATTCTTTTTATTGGCGCCTATGCTGCGTTGGTAGATGTGATTGAACTTTCGCTGGCGCAGGTTTGTGTGACTTTTGCCGGCAGCGCGGCGGCGGCTTTGCTTTGGGAGTCGTTTGTCTGGACGGATCTTTGGCATGCGGCGTTGCCTGTTTTCTATGCGGGCGTGTTATCCACCGGGGTGGCATTCACTTTGCAGATTGTTGGGCAAAAGTATGCGGAACCTGCGCCGGCAGCGGTGCTGATGAGCCTGGAATCCGTGTTTGGCGCTCTGGCGGGCTGGGTGGTTCTCGGCGAGCGGCTGCAGCCCATAGAGGTGTTCGGCTGCGTGCTCATGGCAGCCGGGATGCTGGTGACACAGATTGGCGGATTTTTACGGAAAAAGAAAGCCTAAGAATGATTGTGTTTTTATAAGCGGGAAATATGTATTTTTACATTGCATTTTTTGCAGCAAAATAGTATAATATTGTCAATAAGGAAAAAGGAGTGTTGATGTTGAAGTTTGACAGTATCAAGATTATCCTTATTGGCATTGCCGTACTTTTGTTTAATATGTAGAGCGGTTTTTTGCATGGGTGGCAGGACCAGAGTCTGGTCTTGCCTTTTTTTTCGTGGAAGAATTCTTTTTTTGCAGGAATGTGAAAAAAAAAAGCGAAATAATAACAGATATGTGAGATTGTTGGAAAGGGGAAAGTTCCTATGGCGGCAACGGATTCGGCAATCAGGAATGCCATTGTGACAATAAAGGTCATTGGGGTGGGCGGCGGCGGCAACAGTGTGTTGCTGCGCATGGCGAAGGATAAGCTCGCCGCGGTAGAGCTCATCGCAATTAATACAGATGCCAAGCAGCTGGCTATTTTACAGCAGGCTGGCGTGACGCCGCTGCAGATTGGGGAGAAACTGACGAAAGGTCGCGGAACCGGCGGCAGTCTGGAACTGGGCGAGAGTGCTGCCAAGGCGGATGAGGAAAAAATCCGGGCGGCTATTAAGGGCGCGGATTTAGTCTTTGTGACGGCAGGCATGGGCGGCGGCGCGGGCACTGGCGCCGCGCCCGTGGTGGCAAAACTGGCCCGGGAGATGGGGACGTTGACCATCGGCGTGGTGACGGTGCCGTTTTCCTTTGAGGGACAGCGTAAGCAGCGGTTGGCAAATGAAGGTATTGTGAAGCTGCAGGCCAATATGGACGCTTTGATTGCGGTGCGCAATGATAATCTTATGAAACTGCCGGAGAACCGACACATGTCGCTGGTTCAGGCATTTTCGGCGGCGGATGGAATTTTGCGGCAGGCTATTCGCTGCATTTCTGAGATGATTCTGACAACGGGGGTCATCAATGTTGATTTTGCCGATGTGACTTCAATTTTTCGCCAGAGCGAAAGCAGCGATGCGTTGCTGGGGATTGGGGTGAGCGACACCGGCAGCGCGGTGCGGGCGGTGCAGCAGGCCATTGAGAGCCCGCTCATCGAAAAGTCGCTGTCCGGAGCCCGCGGGATTATTTTGAACATCAGTGGGGATGAAAGTCTGAGCTTGTTTGAAGTCAATGAGGCCACACAGTATATTTATGACAATACGCATCCCGATGTAAACATTATTTTTGGCACGGTCATTGAAAAGGGAATGGGCAGCAAAGTGCGGGCTACTCTTGTCGCGACTGATTTTGCTGACAGCTTGATTAAAAAATCTCCGCAGCTGGGCGATGTGGAGAAAAAGCTGGGGAATGTTTCTCTGGCCTTACCGGAGTTCATGAATCATCAACAACCGCCGGTCTTAAAGTTTCATGCTTCCGACGGCAGTGTTATACCTCCTTTCCGCTCTTTGGGCAAGGATGCGCCGGAGGGAAAACCGGGTAGAACAAAATAAGATCACATGGCTGCTGCCTGGCGCAGTGGCTTTTTCTTTACAGGAGGTTTCTGGATATGCTGGGTAAATTTTCACGAACGGAATTGCTTTTAGGTAGCGCCGCTCTGCAAAAACTCGCGAATAGCCGGGTGGCTGTATTTGGCGTGGGCGGCGTTGGGTCTTTCGTAGCCGAGGGGCTGATTCGCAGCGGTATCGGTCATTTTTTGCTGGTGGATAACGATTTGATTTGTGAGACGAATATCAATCGGCAACTGCATGCGACGACAAAAACGGTTGGTCGGCGCAAAACCGAGGTGATGCGGGAGCGCATGCTGGAAATCAATCCGGATGCGGTCATTGATACGATAGACGCTTTTTATCAACCGGATCAGGCGGCGAATTTTTTTACGCAGCCGTATGATTATCTGGTCGATGCCATTGACACGGTCACGGGGAAAATTGATCTGGTTCTGCAGGCGGAAAAGCGCGGCATTCCGATGATCAGCAGCATGGGAGCCGGTAATAAACTGGATCCGACGCGTTTTGAGGTAGCCGATATTTATGCGACCAGCGTGTGCCCGCTGGCGCGGGTCATGCGTCATGAGCTCAAGGCGCGCGGCGTAAAGAAACTAAAGGTGGTTTATTCAAAGGAACCGCCGCTGGCGATCCGTCAGTCAGGCTGCGGCGCGCAGTGCATCTGCCCGCCGGGCAGCGCGCGGAATTGTGATCAGCGGCGGGCCGTTCCGGGCAGTATTTCCTTTGTGCCGTCGGTCGCGGGATTGATTATTGCCGGCGAAGTTGTGAAAGATCTGATCAAGGGGGTTACATTATGAAAATATCAGTTTTAGGTTGCGGCCGTTGGGGGACTTTTCATGCCTGGTATGCCGATCACATCGGTCATGAGGCGGTGCTCTGGGGGCGGGAAGGCTCAAAGCATCTGGCAGAGCTGCAGGCGGGGCGGCGCAATGAATATCTGGAGCTGCCGCCGTCCGTCGGGTTGACCAGTGATCTGGCCGGGGCCGTGCAGCGGGCCGACATCTGCGTTATATCGATCAGCTCGCAGCAGCTGCGCTCTTTTGGCCGGCAGCTGGCGGCTTTGGGGAATCTTTCCGGCAAGACGTTTGTGCTTTGCATGAAGGGGTTGGAGATCGGCAGCGGGAAGCGGCTTTCGGTGGTCTTGGAAGAAGAAATCGGCGCGGATAAGCGCATTGCGGTCTGGGTTGGGCCCGGTCATGTCCAGGATTTTATGCAGGGGATTCCCAATTGTATGGTGATTTCTTCGCGCAATGCAGTGGTGACAAAGTATGTGGTGCGTTATTTTTCCAGTTCGCTCATTCGGTTCTATTATGGGGCGGATCTCTTGGGAACCGAGATCGGGGCGGCGGCAAAAAATGTGATCGGGCTGGCGGCCGGTATGCTCGACGGTATGCATTATGCGAGCCTGAAGGGAGCGCTTATGGCCCGAGGGACGCGGGAACTGTCGCGTTTGGTCGGAGCTATGGGCGGCGACCCAATGACGGTCTATGGGCTTTCGCATTTGGGGGATTATGAAGCCACGCTGTTTTCGCCGCACAGCAATAATCGCCGTTATGGAGAAAACCTGGTGCTGGGTCGTTCCTCTGATAAACTGGCCGAGGGGGTCTATGCTTCGGAAGCCTTAATGAATCTGGCGCAGCAGTATCGGGTCGAGCTGCCAATCTGCAGCACGGTATATGGTATTGTGAGAGAAAACAAAAATCCTCGGGAATCGCTTTTGAAGCTTTTTTTGCGCTCAATAAAAAGTGAATAGAATCCACTAGCCAATAAGGGTTTGCCCGGTTTACATAATACGTATAATGTATATTTTTTACTATACTGGAATTTTGTATACGTTGTATGCTATAATGATATATATTATATGTCAGACTTTGGCAAATTTTCTGGCGATGAGGAGGAGTAGGGATGAAATGGAGCAGATTCAGTAAGGTTGCGGCAATGGGGTTGGTGCTGGTGTTTGCGGCGTCGCTTTTTGCAGGCTGCGGCGGGGGCAGCGGCGGCGATGCAAAAGCAGAGAAAAAATTTCTGAACATTGCGACGGGCGGAACGGCCGGCACGTACTATCCGATTGGCGGCGCTATGGCCGAAATCCTGAACAAGTCGATTCCGGGCATGAACGCCAGCGCACAGAGTACCGGCGCAACGGTTGCTAATATCAATATGCTCAAGGAAGGTTCCGTTGATTTGGCGATTGTCCAGAACGATATAACGTATTATGCAGCGAACGGCATTGAGATGTTTAAGGATAAAAAAGTAGATAATCTGCGCGGCATTGCGACACTTTATCCGGAAACTTGTCAAATCATTACGCTGGATAAATCGGGGATTCAGTCCATTGCGGATTTGAAGGGAAAACGGGTTGCAGTAGGTGCTGCCGGCAGTGGTGTGGAAGCAAATGCACGGCAGATACTGGCTGCTTATGGAATCCAGTATGACGACATTCAGGTGCAGTATCTTTCTTTTGGGGAGGCGGCCAGCGCGCTGAAGGATAATAATGTGGATGCGGCCTTTATCACTGCCGGCTATCCGACAGCGGCCGTGCAGGATATTGCCTCGCAGAACAAGGTGCGCCTGCTGCCGGTGGATGCCGACAAGGCGGATGCGATGATTGCCAAGTATCCATTCTATACAAAGACGACGATTCCCGCCGGAACGTATTCGGGATTTGACGTCGATGTGCCGGCAATTTCCGTTATGGCGATGCTTGTAGCGACGGATAAAGTGGATGATGCGCTGGGCTATGAGATTACCAAGGCTCTTTTCAGCAATCTGGATAAATTGAGTAATGCACATGCAGTGGGTAAGCTGATTTCTAAGGAAGGCGCCCGGAAAGGGATGCCGATTAAACTGAATGCTGGCGCCGAAAAGTATTTTAAGGAGTAAGCTCAGTATCTTTCGGGAAAGGATGGGCGGGCGCTTTTGAGTGCCCGCTTTTATCTTATGAAATATCAAAAATGGTTTCGTTTCTATTTGATGGGGCTGGCAGTGCTTCTGTGCTGGCTGCTTATGCAGCCTTGCCTGTATATTGCTGCGGGCCGGAGTTTGCTGGCTGTTATACCGGCGGCTCCCGGCATGCCGTTTTCCATTCATTTTATTCATTCGGTGCAAAAAACGCCGGTGGAGGAAAATCTGACGGTCAATGAACGGCAGGATGGTTTTGTCCTGCAGTCAACGAAGTATCAATCCTTTGGGGTGGGACTGCCTTTTCTGGCCAGCGATGGTAAGTTTCGTGAAGAGGGCAATTATTTTATTATGGATCATATGAACCGCAAATTTTCCCGGTTAAGTCTTCGTCCAGGCGTGGGGACGCAGCTTACGGTCCTGGCTGGCGGCACGCAGCACCGGCTTTATGAAGAGCTGCCGCTGGGCACACGGGTCGATTTGTATATGGCGCCATATTATAAGCAATGGGTGGGAAAGGTTGATGAAAATGGACAGTAACAAGGAAGAAGCAAAGCTGGCAACCGAAGTGCTCAAGAAGTATGATAAAGAATCCGATGTAATGGAATATACGGGTTTTATGGCCAGGGTTATATCGGCGCTGGCGATTACATTTTCAATTTTTCAGCTTTATACAGCGATATTCGGAGTGCTGGATGCACAACTGCAGCGGGCTGTCCATCTGGGATTTGGGCTGACGTTGGTATATCTTCTGTATCCGACGTGCAAATCTTGGTCGCGGACAAAACTGCATCCGTTGGATTTGTTGCTGGCGGTGCTCGGGGCGGCGACTCCGGCCTATATTTTAATCGAATATAAGCATCTGGTCCTGCGGGCGGGCACTGTGACCACGACCGATCTTGTGGTTGGACTGGTCGGTGTGCTGTTGGTGATTGAGGCTACGCGGCGGGTCGTGGGGCTGCCGATGGTTTGTGTCGTACTGGGTTTCCTGATTTATGCCTTTGCCGGACCGTATATGCCGGGCGTGCTGGCGCATCGCGGGCTGACGGTACAGCAGCTTATCAGTCATCTTTATTTTACGACGGAAGGGATTTTTGGCATACCGTTGGGCGTTTCATCTACTTTCATTTTTTTGTTTATTTTATTTGGCGCTTATCTTGAATCCACGGGACTGGGAAAATTCTTTATTGATCTGGCGAATGCGGTTGCCGGCTGGGCCAGCGGCGGACCCGCCAAGGTAGCGGTGCTGTCCAGCGCGCTGATGGGGACGGTATCGGGCAGCTCGGTGGCCAATGTAGTGGGAACCGGCAGTTTTACCATTCCTATGATGAAGAAACTGGGGTATCATAAGAATTTTGCCGGAGCAGTTGAGGCTGCGGCTTCGACAGGCGGGCAGCTCATGCCGCCGGTTATGGGCGCCGCTGCCTTTCTGATGGCAGAGTTTGTAGGCGTTCCTTATATTGATGTGGTAAAAGCGGCTGTGATTCCGGCAATTTTGTATTTTTCCGGCGTCTGGCTCGGTGTACATTTTGAAGCGAAGCGCAATCATCTCAAGGGAATTCCCCGCAGTGAACTGCCAAAAGCCTGGGATATTTTTCGGGAGCGGGGGCATCTGGCGATTCCGTTGTTCGTGATTGTTTATTTGCTGGTGTCCGGATATACGCCGATGCGGGCGGCGCTCTTTGCAATCGTGCTTTCCATTGCGGCGTCGTTTTTGCGGAAATCAACCCGGATGAAGCCGATTGAGATTGTACGCGGTTTGGAAGCCGGCGCTCGTAATGTACTGGGCGTGCTCGTTGCCTGTGCGGCGGCTGGTATTATTATTGGCGTTGTAACGAAGACGGGGGTCGGTCTGAAATTGGCTTCGGCGCTGCTCGATCTTGCCGGGGGCATGCTGCTGCCAACGATGTTCTTTACAATGATTACATCGTTGCTTCTGGGTATGGGGGTGCCAACAACGGCAAATTATGTCATTACATCCACGATTGCAGCGCCGGCGCTGGTGCAGATGGGGGTGCCGGTTTTGGCGGCGCATATGTTTGTCTTCTATTTTGGCATCGTGGCGGATGTTACGCCGCCAGTGGCTTTGGCGGCATATGCCGGTTCGGCTATCAGCGGCGGCAATGCCTTGAAAACAGGTGTGAATGCTTCTAAACTGGCAATTGCCGCTTTTATTATTCCCTATGTATTCGTAATGTCGCCGATGCTGCTCATGATTAATGCGACGCCGCTGGGGCTGCTGCAGGCTTTGGTCACGGCGGTGATTGGCATGATCGGGCTGAGCGCGGCGCTGATCGGCTGTTTGGTCGTTAAGACGACCAAACTGGAGCGCATTGTGTTGTTTGTCGGCGGCTTGCTGATGATTGATCCGGGTATGTTGACGGATATTATCGGGCTGATTGTCCTTGCCGTCGTGGTTATCGTGCAGCGTCGTCGTAAAGCGGCGGAAGCAGAGGCGCAGTAGAAGCGTTCTGCATTTTAGTGTTTCCTTTTGGAGCAGCAGCAGGTTTTTCAGACGCATTTGTAGGACACTTTACCAACACGCGTAGGATGAAAAACTGACTGCTGCTTTTATAGTCGGATAAAATATGCTTAGTAGTTCTTAAGGTCTATAAAATTCCCCCAAAAACATTAAAATTAAATTAGAAAATAAAAGATTTTGTGGCAAAAGTCTATTGAATAACTTTGATTTTTTGTATATGATAAGAGCAGGATGTTCCTGACTTTTCGGAGCGTTTCTATCGGATTAGCAGTCATCTTGCGCTTTCCGAAATCCTATACTTAAAGGCTGGTGAAACGCGTATGCAGCAGGAAAAGCGAACGCCGTTGAGTCCCATCCTGCGACGGATTAAGTTCTATTTTGATCTTTTGACAAAGACTAGCGAAAGTTATTTATATGCGGTTGATATACAGAATAAAGTGGTGCTGCTTTCACCTAATCTGGTGGCGGATTTTGATTTACCAGGGACGGTGCTGAAGAAGCTGGATGGTTGGTGGCAGCCATTGCTGCATCCGGAGGATCAGGCGGCCTATGCGGATGCGCTGGATGGTATCTTTGTCCGAAAGGATACGGATAATTATGATTTGGAATATCGCGTGAAAAATCGGCGCGGCGATTATGTGTGGATTCATGATCGCGGGCGTTTTTTGCGCAAGGAGGCTGGGGGCATCGCGTTTTTTGCCGGATGGATGTCGCGTATGGGACGGCGCAATCAGGCGGATTCGGTGACTGGACTTTTGAATAAATATCAGTTTGAACAGGCTGTGAAATTGGCATTGCAGATGTATCGACAGACAAATACTGGCGGAGCGCTGATGGTTCTGGGACTGGATAATTTTAAGATTGTCAATGAGACGTATAATCGATTTTTAGGCGATCAGGTTTTGAAAACCGTAGCGGGACAGCTAGAGAATATTTTACCAGCCGAGCTGACGCTGTACAAACTGGATGGCGATGAGTTCGGCATAGTGTATCCGGGGGCTTCGGCAGAGGATGTCGAACAGTTATTTATGAACGTGCAGAAATGTGTGACGCGGCCGCAGATTTTGGACGGCAAGATGTATTTTTGTACGATTTCCGGGGGAACGGTGTTTTACCCGCAGTCAGGGAAGGACTATCTCGTGCTGCATAAGCATGCGGAGGCTGCACTAGATCTGGCAAAGCGCGATGGCAAGAATCAGAATTGCATATTTTCCCGGGAACAATACAATCGCTGGGTGCGTTCGTTGGCAATGCGGGATGATTTGAAACGCAGCGTTGAAAATGGCTGTGAGGGCTTCACTCTGTTTTACCAGCCGCAGGTTTGCGCGAAAACGCAGCGGCTGATCGGCGCGGAAGCCTTGCTGCGGTGGAAGAACCCTAAGGGGCGTATGGTTGCGCCGATGGAGTTTATTCCGATTCTGGAAGAAACGAAGATGATTATTCCGGTAGGGCGCTGGGTAGCAGAGGAAGCCATGAAGGTTTGCCGGAAATGGCAGCAACAGCTGCCGGGATTTCGTATGAGTATCAATATATCTTATGAACAACTCAAAGAACTTGAATTTCAGACTTTTGTGCATGACAGCATCATTCATTATGGATTGGATCCGGCAACGATTACGCTGGAACTGACGGAAAGCACGGTTGTCTCCGATTGGACGTTTTTGAATCAGCAGTTTGACCTTTTTCGCCGGCAGGGCGTTAACATAGCAATTGATGACTTTGGCACGGGTTATTCATCCTTGGCGTATTTGAAGAATCTGCCTTGTGATGTGGTGAAAATTGACCGCGCTTTTGTGCGGGATATTGTTCATAATGAATTTGACCGTCGGTTGGTCGATTATACGGTTCGGCTCTGTCACAGTGTGAATATTGAGGCCTGTATCGAAGGGGTGGAACGAGCGGACGAATATGATTTTCTGGTGCAGGAATGCAAGGCGGATGTGATTCAGGGATATTTGTTTGGTCGGCCGGCATCGGTGCCGGATTTTGAAGAGCAATTTTTACGATCGGGAATTTTAGAAAGAAAATAGGAGATTTTATGGGAAGAAATAAGGATACGGAGCAGGATATTACCCTGTTGGGGCAGAAGAATATAAAATATAAGTCGGAATATGCACCGGAAGTTTTGGAAACTTTCCTTAATAAACATCCGGACAATGATTACTGGGTGAAGTTCAATTGCCCGGAATTTACGAGTCTTTGCCCGATTACCGGGCAGCCGGATTTTGCGACGGTTTACATTTCTTATGTGCCGGATCAGAAGATGGTGGAGAGCAAATCGCTGAAGCTGTATTTGTTCAGCTTCCGTAACCATGGTGATTTTCATGAGGATGTGGTGAACATCATTATGAAGGATCTTATCCGGCTTATGGATCCGCGCTATATCGAGGTTTGGGGGAAGTTTTTGCCAAGGGGCGGAATTTCCATTGATCCTTATGCAAATTATGGTCGCCCGGGCACGAAGTATGAAAAACTTGCCTGGGAACGGTTCAGTCAGCATGATATGGCGGGGATGGATCAGGTAGATAATCGCTGATGACTGGGGGAAAACAGGATGAATAATATTTTGCGCAGTGTGCTGATGCGCCGGAGTACGTATCAGTTTGATTCGCGGCCGATTCGGGATGAGGAACTCATGGATATTTTGGAGGAAGGTAAGCTGCTGTCGAATGCGGAGAATAATGATGCCTGGCATTTTACTGTACTGCAGAATCGGGCTTTGCTGACGCGTCTCAGCGATGCACATGAGAAGCTGATCGCCCGGGAACATGAGGGACTTAAGAAAGACCCGGCGTCAGGCGGGGCTGGAAGCCGTATGTTTTTAGATGTGCCGATGTTGCTGATCATTTCCGGGCGTAAGGATGTAAAATACGCTGAGGATGCAGCAAATATGGTGTTTGGCAGCATGATGCTGGTGGCAGAAAAATATGGCATCGGCGTTTGTTGGCTGAATTCGGCGCCGGAGCTTTTTTCTACTGAGGATGGGAGAAAGGTGCTCGAACAAATGGGAATACCAGCGGATTATCTGCCTTTATGCGTGGGTGCCTTTGGTTATAAGCGGTCGGTGGGATTGCCAGATATTCTGACGTTGGGGGATAATATTATTAACATTGTGAAATGACAGGATAGGGTGAGAAAAATGCTGCAGATTTATACAGGTACGGGAAAAGGGAAGACGACGGCGGCCATTGGTCTGGCTATTCGTTCGCTCGGAGCCGGGCGGCGTGTTTATATGATGCAGTTTATGAAAGGGCTGGCTTATAGTGAGCAAGGCATTTTGCGGGGATTTGCCCCGCAATTGGTTTTGCAGACTACAGGCAAGCCTTTTTTCATTGCGGCGGAAGGAATGCTCAGCGAGGAAGAACGAGCTGCCTGGGGAGAGGATGTAGTCGTTTTTCCGCCGGGTAAGCCGCCGGCGGATTATGTGCGGCTGATTGGCGATGGGTTTGATGAGGCGGCTGCGGCTGCTTGCTCGGGAGAATATGGGCTGGTGATTCTAGATGAGCTTAACGTGGCGTTGTTTTTCGGTTTATTGGATCGGCAGCGGGTTGAAGCTTTGTTGGATCGTGTTCCGGCGGAAACGGAGCTGGTGCTGACGGGGCGTAACGCGCCGGAATGGTTGTTAGCCAGAGCTGATCTGGTGACGGATATGCAGGAGGTTAAGCATTATTATCAGCAGGGCGTAGAAGCGCGGCGGGGCATTGAGAACTGATCGGCGGCAGTGATTGCTCGGTCGGTGAGGATGCGCTCCGGCCTGCACAGGGAGGTGGAGACCATGCCGATGTTTAAACGTTCGATGGTGATATTAGTGTTGATTACGGCGCTGGCTGCCGGAATGACCGTTTATACTTTATCACAGGAAGAAACAACGGCGCTGCCGCTGGAACGGGCAGAAGCTTTGCCGGAAGCGGCGGCTGCGATCACTGTTTATGTATCGGGGGCTGTTGTTCGACCGGGGGTGGTGACACTGGCGGATGGGGCCAGGATTGAACAGGCGGTGACGGCTTGCGGCGGCGTTTTGCCGACAGCGGATATGGGAGCGGTGAATCTGGCCCAGCTGCTTAAAGACGGTATGCAGGTGCGCGTGCCGGAAAAGGCTGGACAAGGCAGCGCGTCTGCTGTGGCGGCGCAGACGGCTGGCAAAGATGACCGGGTGAATATCAATACGGCCGACGAGAAGGCTCTCGATACCTTGCCGGGCATCGGCCCGGCGATGGCTAAGCGGATCGTTGAGTATCGGACGACGAACGGCGCTTTTCAGTCGCTGGAAGAACTTAAGAAAGTCCGGGGGATTGGTGAGGCAAAATATGAGAAGCTGAAAGATCGGGTTGCTCTATGAAAATTGGACAACAACAGCTGTGGTTCTTGAATTTTTTACTGATCGCTTTGGGCGCCGGGATCTGGCTGGCGTCCGTTTTTTCTCTGCCATGGTATTGGTGGGGGAGCTGTTTGATTGGCTTGTTGATGATCGCAGGGATTTTTTTGTGGAAGGGCAGTGTGAAGACGGGGTTCGTCTTTGTGCTGCTTTTTTTTGCCTTGGGAGGCATGCGCTTTACTGCGGCTGGGCGGCTGGCTGCTGATGATATTTCGCATTATGCTGGGGATGAGGTCCGGGTAGTTGGCACGTTGCAGGAAGCGCCGCGTCGGATTGAGGATGCTGATGGCGGCGTGAAATTGCGTTATATGGTGACGGCAGAGCAGCTGGCAACCATGGACGGCGCGCAGTCAGTGAGCGGGTCTTTATACATATATACGCATCTGGCCGCCGGTCAGGCGGAGCCGGAAGCGCACATTGGCGATCAGCTTCTGGCATCGGGAACCATAAAGAAAATTCATGGCTATCAGAATCCGGGCCGTATCAATACCGTTCGGGCCGCGCAGGCGCGCGGGCTGACAGCTCAGTTATCGGCTGGAAAACGCGGGGTGCAGGTAACGCCGCAGAACCGTCTGCCGTTTGGACGGTGCATGGAAGCAATTCGCGCGCATTATCTGTCAGGGATGCGCGCCGTGATGCCGGCCGCGGATGCCGCCGCCATTTTTGCCATGTTGTTTGGCGGGTATGATGGCATCCGCCCCGAATTATTGGAAGCGTTTACAACAACCGGGATTGTGCATATCCTTTCGGTATCCGGTTCTCATATTACACTGCTGGCTGGGACGCTGGTCTGGCTGGGGGGAATTTTACGCCTGCGGCGCGGGGTGACGGCTGTGCTGGTAGTTTCGGCAATTCTGGCGTATGGGGCTCTGGCCGGCGGAGTGCCGCCAGTGATACGCTCCGGCATTATGGGGATTTTGACTTTTTTGGCGCTGGTATGGGAAAGAGAAAAAGACGCCCGGCGTATTTTGACACTCACCGGTCTGCTGATGTTGCTTATTTCGCCATTGCTGTTTTTTGATATCAGTTTTCAGCTATCCTTTGCCGCGACGGCCGGATTGCTTTATATCGCTCCGGCACTGCGTCCTTTTTTCCGTCAGCTGCCGGTTTTTGTGGGCGGGGCGCTGTCCATTACGCTGGGTGCGCAGCTGGCAGTATTGCCGCTTTTGGCCTGGTATTTTCATGTGGTATCTTTAAGTTCGCTTTTGGCCAATCTTCTGGCGGTGCCCATTGTTGAGTTTATGATTGTATTAGGGTTGGCAGGCGGGATGGTTGCTTTGGGATTGCCGATATTGGCAAAATTGATTTTTGTGTCGGACAGCCTGCTGCTGGGGCTGGTCTATGAACTTACCCGCCTGATGTCCCGGCTGCCGGGCAGTCAGGTGTATCTGCCAGTGATGGGCGCTAGCGTCAGTGTCGTTTATTATAGCGGCTTGGTGTTCCTTTTGCAGCCGGCAGCCAGAAAAACTTTGTTTTTTTCCTGGTGTCAGCAACGGCGCCGTTTATTGGCGGCAGCAGTCCTCATAGGATTGCTGCTTGGTGGCTGGCACATGCTGCAGCCAGCAGAGTTGGCAGTTCACTTTATTGATGTCGGACAGGGGGATGCCGCTTTGGTGCTGACGCCGCATGGCAAAGCGGTCATGATCGATTGCGGCGGTACGCGAGACAATGCGTTTGATATCGGCGGTCGGGTTGATGTCCCTTATCTTTTGCATTATGGCGTGCAAAAGCTGGATTATATTTTTTTGACGCATGTGCACGAAGATCATGCTGCCGGCGCCGGCGGTATATTAAAAAAACTGCCGGTTACGGCAATCGTAACCGGCAGTGAAGGACGGAGCGCGTATGTAAAATCAATGGCGTTATCAGCAGCGGAAGCGAGCCGCACGCAGTTTCTGGTGGCTTGGCAGGGTCAGCATATCGAGCTTGACGGGGTCATGTTTGATGTGCTCTATGCGCCGACGGCGCTTTTACCGGGCAAGGGGCGTACCGGCAACGAGGTATCCAATGTGGTCCGCGTGCGCTATGGACAAGCCTCTTTCCTTTTTACCGGCGATCTGGTGAGCGAACAGGAGCAGGCACTTTTGCGTCAAGTCGATCCGCGCAGCACGGTTCTCAAGGTCGGGCATCATGGTTCAAGGACTTCGACTTCGCCGGAATTTCTGCAGGCAGTGGCTCCACAATGGGCAGTTATCTGCGTTGGCGCTGCTAACCGTTTTGGGCATCCGCATCAGGAAACTCTGAGGGAGCTCAGTCGGCAGCGAGTGCGGACTTATCGCACCGATGAAAACGGCGCCGTTGTGTTTTATACCGATGGTAAAAGTCTGCGGGTGAAAACGTATGCGGCCCACTGAGAAACGGTTATACAATCATCATATAAACTGGAATGGCCAGGGCAGAAAAGAGTGTTGTAATGGTAACGAGCAGCGCGGCATATTCCGTGTCGGCTTCGTAGAGTTTGGCCAGTACCGTTGTCTGCGTCATACCGGGCAGAGCAGCCTGAATAATAAATACTTTTTCCATGAGCTCCGGAATAGGAAAGAAGCTGGCTGCCAGAATGACGACCAGCGGCGATATAACGAACCGTCCCACCAAGACGGCGGCGATATCCCGGCTGAATTTTATTTCCCGCAGCTTGACGCCAAACATGGCAATGCCGATAAAAAGCATCGACAAAGGCGTCGTCATACTGCCCAGATATTTACAGGTACTCATAACGAAAGCTGGCAAGTGGACATTCAGCAGAATGAGAATTACAGCCAGACCAAAGCCCATAAAAGGAGGAGAGCAGACCCGACGCAGGGTAGCCGTACTCAGCAGTTTTGCCGGATGCGTGCCGGCCAAACTGATAGAATAGTTGCCGATGGTCCAGAATAAAGAAGCATTGGCCAGAAAATAAATCAGCACATACGGCAGGCTGTTTTCCCCAAATAAAGCCAGATTAACCGGAACGCCGACAAATACTGAACTGGAGCAGAAAAATACCGAGCGAAAGATGCCTTTCCGGTTGGGCGGGAGGCCGAGCAGATTGGACGTCAGAACCGCGAAGACAAAGCTCATGAGCATGGAAAGAATGGGGATAATAATGCCGGAAAACATAGGCAGAAAAGTGTCTTTATCAAATGTGCTGAGAAGATTCCAGAGCATGTAAGTTGGGAGAGCAATATAGTTGACCAATTTGGGAAGAAGTTTGGCGCTGTCTTCACTGAACCAGCCTTTGCCTGTTAGCCAATATCCTAAAGAAACCATAATGAAAATACTGAATAGCCCTTGCAGGGCATGAAAGAAAATCACGTTTATTCCTCCTGGTCTTTCTATTGACAATACCTGTTCTTTTATTATAGCATGGAGAATAGTATAACAATCATAGGTAAAACCTTCCGCTTTCATAAGAAAATTTTATATGGGAGATTCAATGTGTATGGATATCAAGCAGCTTAAATATTTTGAGGCGATTGCCGAAGAGGGACATATCACGAAAGCGGCCAAGCGTCTTTTTATGACGCAGCCTTCGCTGAGCCAGCAATTGAAAATTTTGGAGAATGAATTGGGCGTTACTTTGGTAGAACGCAGCAGCCGGGGGATTCGTCTGACGGACGCCGGGCATTTGTTGCAGGAACGGGCGGGACAAATTTTGGAGCTGCTGCGTACGACGACCGTGGAAATAAGAGAACTGCATGCAGGCTATAAGGGAACTTTGAACATCGGTACGATTGCCTCTTCGGGCGGCGCGCTTTTGCCGGGTTTTATCCGTACCTTTCAGCAAAATTATCCTTGTGTGAAGTTTCAATTTTGGGAAGGGGATACTTATCGGATTCTGGATCTGCTCAATAATGGTGTTATCGAAGTAGGAATAGCGCGGCCGGTTTTTAAGTTAGAGGATTATAACTGGCTTGATCTGCCGTCTGAACCGATGATGGCCGCTATGGCAGCGGAAAGTGCAGCGGCGTGTATTCCTTCAATGATTCCCATAGAGAAACTTGAGGGAAAGCCACTGCTGCTGCATCGCAGCAATGTAGCGATGGTTACGGATTGCTGTCGACGATCCGGATTTGAACCAGATGTTCTTTGTATTGGTGATGATGTCCGATCCCTTTTGGCCTTGGCAGATGAAGGCGTAGGGGTGGCGATCGTCGCTCAATCGGCGCTGGCGTTGGTACCAAAACATCATTTGCACTATGCTGCGCTTGCCGGGTCGCCGCTGGTGATTAAAAAATCGGTGGTCTGGCTGCGGCAGCGAAACTTGTCGGCGCTGGCAAAGCATTTTATCAGTGTTATGTTCCCTCATGAATAAGGGAAAGCAGCAGATGAGGGATCGTTTACAAGAGTCCGGCGTAAGACTTTAGGCAGAGTATGTGCCGCAGCCTTATAATAGGAAGGAGAGCGGGAAAAGATCATGCTGGATGAACATGAGTGGCGCAGCGTGTTGGAGGTGGCAAAAGAAGGGACCTTTTCAGCAGCGGCAAAACGTCTTTTTATTTCTCAGCCATCGTTGTCGCAATGTATTAAAAAAATTGAGGGCGAATTGGGAATGCAGTTGTTTGATCGCAGTCAAAATCCGCTGCAGCTCACAGAAGCCGGGCGGATTTATTTGCGTCAGGCCAGAGAAATGCAGCGGATTCGGCAGAAAATCATCCAACAAACAGCTGATTTGTCAGGCATGCGGATGGGAAATCTTTGTATTGGCAGTTCGCGGACGCGGTCGGCTTGTTTTCTGATGGCGCCATTGATTGAATTTCATCGGCGGTTTCCCGGTATTCACTTGATGGTGAAAGAACGTCCGGTAGAACAGCTGAAAGAAGCAGTGAAATCGGGCGAAGTGGATTTTGCGCTGCTTTATGAACCGCTGGATGCGCATGATTTTCAGCAGGTGCCTTTACTAGAGGAACGAATTCTGCTGGCGGTACCAATGGATCATCCTTTTGCCGGACAGGTTTCCGGCTTGCAGCCGCAACCCTATCCTGTGATTTCTTTTGCCCGTTTTCAGCAAGAGCCTTTTATCAAGCTGCAAAACACACGCTGTATGGCAGCTGTTTATGATCGGCTTTGCCGACAGACGCAGACAGAGCCGGATGTTGTTCTGGAAGCAAACAGCATTCTGGATGCGGCTGAATTTTGTGCCGCTGGGATGGGAGCCACTTTGGTCACGAATATGCTGTCACAGAACTGGCGCGGACGGGAATCACCGTTCTTTTTTGAATTGGCCGAGCCGGTGGAACCCCGGCATCTGGTTGCTGCTTATGGTCGACATCAGGCGTTGTCACAGGCGGCGGAAAAATGTATTGAACTGCTGCAGCAACATTAATTTTTTACGTAGGGGCCGGAGCTATCCGGCTCTTTTTTTTTTGAGCTATTGGAAAATCAAATAGCTCATATAGACAGAAAATATTATATTTACAGTTTAATCATATGCTATGATAAATCTAATTCAATTATAAATCATAGATTGCGGCAGGAGGCAATAAATATGGGAAAGAAGATTTCGCGCCGTTCTTTTATTAAGGGAGCGGCGGCAGCCGGTGTGGTATTAGCAGCCGGATCTTATTTTACCTGGAATGGTAAAAATATTCCGGAGGCGGTAAAACGGGGCGATGCTATTTATGATGTTTTGATCATTGGCAGCGGCGGCGCCGGCATGCGGGCAGCATTAGCGGCGGCAGCCAATAAGGATTTGAAAGTAGCCGTAATGACCAAACTCATTCCGACCCGGTCGGCATCGACGATGGCACAGGGGGGCATGAATGGTGTTACCGGCGTGACCGACCCTGCTGATACAGTAGAATCGCATGCTTTTGATACGATTAAAGGCGGAGATTATCTTTCTGATCAGGATGCCGTGGAATTTTTTGCCGAGCGGGCTGGGAAGAATATTTACGAAATGGATTTTATGGGTTATCCATATAATCGCCAGAGCGACGGCAGTTTTCACCAGCGTAAAATGGGCGGCTCTTCGCATGCCCGGGCGGCATATTTTGAAGACCGGGCCGGTCATGCGATGGTGCATACATTGTTCGAGCAGTGCCTGAAAAATGATATTGATTTCATTTCGGAATGTCAGATGTTGGAAATTTGCCGGGAAGAGGGAAAACTGCAGGGCGTTATTGCTATGGATATGCGCAGCGGTAATATGATGGGAATCCCTGCGAAGACGGTGCTGATTGCGACCGGCGGTTACGGTCGGGCTTACTGGATACGCACGTCGAATCCTTATAGCTCCACGGGAGACGGCATTGTAGCCGGTATGAAGCTGGGCATTCCTTTCAAAGATCCGGAAATGGTGCAGTTCCATCCGACCGGATTGTCGGCGAACGGCGTCTTGCTGTCTGAATCCAGCCGTGCGGAAGGAGCGCTGCTGATTAATAAAAATGGCGAACGTTTCATGGCAAAATATGCGCCGGCTAAGATGGAACTGGCGACACGTGATATTGTCGCGCAGGCCATTGCTACCGAAATTGAACAGGGGCGCGGTATTGGCGAAGGGATCCATGCCGGCGTTTATATGGATTTCACCAAGATTCCGCCGAGCCGTATAAAGGAACGACTTGGGCAGGTGTACGATCTTTCTCGTCGGTTTGCCGGAGTCGATATTACGAAAGAACCGGTGCTCATCAGCCCAACTTGTCATTATTCCATGGGCGGTCTGGAAATGACGGATTTCCATACGGGTGCAACCCGGATACCAGGCGTCTTTACAGCTGGGGAATGCAGCTGTGTGTCAATTCATGGCGCGAATCGGCTGGGGGCAAATTCGCTGTCGGAAGTACTGGTTTTTGGTCATGTGGCAGGAGACGGAGCGTCGGCGTATGCCAAGGAGCATGCTTATGAGGGGAGTCAGGAGACACTGTCTGGCGCCTGCAGCAAATGGATGGATCATTTTGACAGCGTGACCAGCCGTACCCGGGTTGAGGGCCGTACGGTACCGGAAATACGCGATGCAATGGTCGATACCATGTGGTTCAAGGTGGGCGTATTCCGCGAGGAACGGCAGCTGCAGCAAGCTTCGCAGGAGCTTCGAGCGCTGGAGCAGGACTATGCGCATTGCTATGTAGGGGATAATTCGCATGTCTATAATACCGCGTTTGAACAATATGTCGAAGTGGGAAATCTGCTGCAGATTTCCCATGCGATTGTGCAGGGCGCAATCGCGCGTAAAGAAAGCCGCGGCGGGCATTCACGCCGGGATTATCCGAAACGGGATGATGTTCATTTCCTGAAGCATACATTGATTTTCCAGGAGAATGGGAAATATCGCACCGAATATAAGAATGTTGTTCTCACGAAATATCCGCCGAAAGAAAGGAAGTATTGATCATGGATGTAACGCTGGAAATCCATCGCTTCGTGGAAGATCGAAAATGGATACAGAACTATACGCTTACAGTAAAGACCGGAATGACCGTGCTGGAGGCGCTGACCGAAATAAAAGAGAAACAGGATCCGACGCTGTCGTTTACCTGTTCCTGCCGGTCCAGCATCTGCGGTGCTTGTGCGGTCAGAGTCAATGGAAATGCGGAGCTTGCCTGCGAGATGCTGGTGGATAAGCTGATGAAACGTTATGATACCAATACGCTGACGGTAGAGCCTTTAGGCAATTTCCGGGTTATTCGCGATCTCATTGTGGATTGGGATCCTAAGTATGCCCGCATCAAGAAAATAAAACCGGCGCTGCAGCCCAAGGCGGAATTTACGGCAGAAACCGGTTGTAAGCAATCGCCAGCGGATTTTGATAAATATAAGAAATATGCCGGTTGTATTCTTTGCGGTTCTTGTGTATCGGAGTGCAATAAGAACACCTTGGACCAAAAAGATTTTCTTGATCCGTTTGTTTTTGTGAAGGCGGAAAAACTGGTGGCTGATTCGCGTGAACGCAGTCCGGAAGAGCATCTTAAGGCCGTGGTAGATGCGGGATTATGGCGGTGTTTTAACTGTCAGGAGTGTACGGCAAAATGTCCGAAAGATCTCGATCCGGCCGGGGCGATTGAGAAGCTGAAGGCAGCGACATTTAAGTATAAGATTGAGGAAACCGTCGGCGCAAAACATGCAAAAGCCATCTATGAAGATATTGAAGAGTCTGGCACGCTGGATGAGTCGAAACTCAACATTAAATCGGAAGGTCTGCTGATGTCTGCTTTGCGCGCGCCGATGGCGTTTCGTCTGATGAAAGTCGGCAAACTGAATCCAATGGATAAGCATCCGGTCAATCCGGAAATTAATACGATCCAGAAGATTGTCAAAACAGCAGAGAAGGAGGAAGAATAACTATGCAATTTGCATTTTTTCCCGGCTGTGTCCTGAAGGGGGCGGCAGCGGAAGCTTATACGTCGCTGACAAAGGTCTGTGATCGTCTGGGTATTGAGTTCACTGAGATTCCTAACTGGACCTGCTGCGGCGCATCGCATGCGCAGAGCGTTAATGATTTGGCAGCGCTGGCCGTGAATGCCCGCAATATTTCGATTGCCGAGCATATGGGGCTGCCAATCCTCACAGTTTGCAATACTTGTACGCTGCAGCTTCGGGTGGCGAAGTATCGGTTGGATCACGACGACAAACTCAAGGAAAAAGTCAACGAGATACTAAAAGAATCCGGTCATCATTATGCTTATCAAGGTACGAGTGAAATCACGCATTTGCTCTGGGTTCTGGATGATCATCCGGAACTGCTTGAAGGAAAAATCACGAATCCGCTGCACGGACTTAAGGTTGCCGGGTATTATGGCTGCCACATTTTGCGGCCGGAACCGGTTATGAATCATGGCGACGGAAAACATCCGGAATATATGGAGCGGCTGATTCGCCGTTTGGGGGCAGAACCAGTTGATTTCGACGCCAGCCGTAAATGCTGTGGTTTTCATGCCCAGTTGGCGGCGGAACACGATGTTTTGACCGTTACCGGGCAGATTGTCGCCAGCGCTGATAAGGCTGAGGCGGATCTTATTGTTACGCCGTGTCCGTTGTGTCAGATGCAGCTTGATATGTATGAGCCGGAGGGCCGGGATGCGGTGCATTCTACGGCTGATTTGCCGGTGCTTCATCTGCAGCAATTGATTGGCCTGGCAATGGGCATGACGAAGAAGGATATCGGTTTTGACCGCCATGTATCCGCACAGGACAAGCTCAAGATTGGCTGATTTTGCGTTTATGAATATGTTGATTAAATATTAGAAATCATAAAGGACTCGCCGGTCATTTCAATCCGGTGAGTCCTTTATGGTTTCTAATAATAACGGAGAGAAATGATGGTTTGGAAAATGTTGCGGCTGTCCGCCAGAAATGCCGTTTGAGCCTCGGTGATTTTCCTCGGTATGTTATAGCGCTGGACAAAAAAAGTAAATTGCTTTACGGTTTGCTTTATTTTTAAAGTTTTGTCGCTTTGCCTGCATTATGGCGGTCAAATATAAAAAATGCTCGCAAAGCTGGCGCCTTTTTTTGGCGTGCTTTTAGAGCGTTTTGGTGGTTGCTTTTTTGGGGGACAGTGGTAAAATTAACCGCAGCGCTAAAAAAGACGGGCTGCCAGACCGCCCAGAGCTGTTGCTGCGAGACCAATCAGCACATTCGATAAAATATTGGTAACAGCGTAAAACCAGCTGCCTCCTTTTAAAAGCAGCAGCGTTTCCATACTAAAGGAAGAAAAGGTAGTAAAGCCGCCGAGAAAGCCGATGACAAGCAGCAGCCGGAGTTCTTCGGAAAGCGCGGCGGCTTCGATGGCAAGGGTCATGATGAGGCCCATAATAAAGCTGCCGACGATGTTGACGGTAAAGGTGCCCAGGGGAAATATTGTGCCGGCAATGCCGCCGATGAGCATGGTGCTCATGTAGCGGCAAACGGCGCCAAAGCCGCCGCCGACAAATACGAGACAAAGGTAACTAGGTGAAAACATGGAATCGCTCCTTTTTATTGATTTTCGGGTAAAAAAACAGACTCCTGCCAACAAGCAGGAGTCATCATTACCTAAAGGCACTTTGCGGCGAACTCCATCGCCGTGAAGCTATGCGATTGATTATAGCAAAAAAAATGATCTGTGGCAACTTTTTATTGAAGAAAAAACGCGGCTGCTTTACAATAATAAGAGAAGTAATAGAAATGGAGCAAAGTTATGAAATATGGTGCGTTTATGGCTTCGCTGCGTCAGAATGGATTACAACATGTTTATCTTCTGGCCGGCGAGGAACCCTATTATATTGAAAAAGCGGAGCAACGGCTTTTAGGGCTGTTGTTTCCTGGCGGCAATGGTCTGCAGGATGGGCTGCAGAAATTAAGCGGCGATCTGTCGTTAAATGATCTGGCAGAGCTTATTGAAACGATGCCGTTTTTGACGGATAAAAATGTCATTCTGCTGCGTGGCAGCAGTTTGTTTCGGGAAAAAAAAGGTGCTGCAGGCGAAGATGAAAAGGGCAAAAAAAGTCGGACCGGACGAGAGCAGGATCGTTTTCTGGAACTGCTTACCGCCATGCCGGAGACAAGCTATATCATTTTTGAAACAGATGGTAAGGCGGATAAAAGAAAGCGACTTTACAAGACGGTGGAAAAGGTGGGCGCCGTGCTGGAAGCGGAGCCGGTGCGCGCCTGGACAATCGATGAATGGCTGCATTCTAAGTTAATGGAGCTTGATCGGCAGATGGACAGTGAGGCCCTGCGCTATTTTATGGGCGCGGTCGGGATGATGCAGACGATATCGCTGCAGTTTCTTGATCAAGAATTTAATAAGCTGGCTATGTACACGCAGGCCCGGCAGTTTACGAAACGGGATCTTTTGCAGGTTTTTTCCAGTATTCCCGAAGTTTCAGGTTTTGCTATGCTGGATGCAATTTCGGCGCACGATGCGCCGAAAGCTTTGTCTTTGCTGGAGCGGCAGCTGGAGGACGGTGTGTTTCCTCCATTGCTGCTGGCAGGACTTGTACGCCATGTCAGGCAGCTTTGGCAGGCGAAAACTTTGCAGAGCCGGGGTGTTCGCGGCCGCCTTCTGGGCGGTCCTCTGGAGATGAATCCTTATATTGCCGAAAAACTGGGTCGGGCAGCGCAGACTTTTTCCGAGGCGCAGCTGCATGATGTTTTTTTAGCTTTGGCGGATGCGGATTATCAATTGAAAACGGGGCAGGCCGGGCCGGAGGTTTTGGAACAGGCGGTGATTCGGTTATGCCGCCGCGAATAGTGGCAGTTGCAGAAGCGGAAAAAGAAAAAGACGCCGGATCGGCGTCTGAAAACGTAATAAAGCCCGGCTGCTGCCGGGCTTTTATCTCATCCATGTAAAATTACTGAGCGATGGAATTGACCTTCTGCGCTAAATGCGACTTTTTACGGCCAGCATTGTTCTTATGATAAACATGGTTTGCTGCTGCCTGGTCAATCGTCTTGCAAGCTACAGTCAGGAGGGACTTCGCTTCGTCAGCGTTTCCCGCTGCAACCGCGTCGACTACTTTGCGGGAAGCCATTTTAACACGAGACTTCTCAGCTACGTTCTTTGCATGGCGTTTCGCGTCGGATTTTACACTCAGGATCGAGGATTTAATGTTTGGCAAATACTTCACCCCCCTTTATAGTTCGTTACCTATAGTATTTTAGCATGACGCTGCAGAAAAAGCAACTGTTATTTCATTTCTTGCTAGTGGATGGCCGGGAATGTTATAATAGAAGGAGTATTCATCTGGGAGGAAGTTTTTTTAATGCAAACGAAAAATATTCGTAATTTCTCGATTATCGCGCATATTGATCATGGTAAGTCGACGCTGGCTGATCGACTGATCGAATATACGGGAACACTTTCGGAGCGCGAGATGGAAGCACAGGTATTGGATAGTATGGATTTGGAGCGCGAACGGGGGATCACGATCAAGGCGCAGACGGTGCGGCTGAATTATACGGCAAAAAACGGCGAGGTCTATGAACTGAACCTGATTGATACGCCGGGCCATGTCGATTTTACGTATGAGGTATCGCGTAGTCTGGCGGCTTGCGAGGGCGCTTTGCTGGTGGTGGACGCGACGCAGGGCGTGGAAGCGCAGACGTTGGCGAATGTTTATATGGCGCTGGAACATGATCTGGCCATCATTCCGGTTATTAACAAAATCGATTTGCCTAGTGCGGAACCCGAAATGGTGAAAAAGGAAATCGAGGATGTCATCGGGTTGGATACATCGAATGCCGTGCTGGCTTCAGCTAAAACCGGCATTGGCATAGAAGAAATCCTGGAGGCGATTGTGCATGATATACCGGCTCCGTCCGGGGAGCGGGACAAACCCCTTCGGGCGCTGATTTTTGATTCCTATTTTGATTCTTACAAAGGTGTCATCGCCCATATTCGTCTTATGGATGGCAGGATTCGCAAGGGGATGCAGCTGCGGATGATGGCTACCGGAAAGTTGTTTGAAGTCACGGATGTCGGTTGTTTTCGTCCGGCGCCGGTTGATGTGGATGAATTGGTGGCCGGCGACGTCGGTTTTGTCGCCGGCAGTTTGAAAAATGTCCGGGATGTGCGTGTCGGCGACACGGTTACAACCGTGGTAAACCCAGCGGCGGAGGCGCTGCCGGGCTACCGGGGGGTAACGCCAATGGTGTACTGCGGTTTGTATCCGGTGGACAGCGCGGATTATGACAGCCTGAAAGATGCTTTGGAGAAGTTACAGCTGAATGACGCCGCGTTGGTGTTTGAACCGGAAACGTCTATTGCGCTGGGATTTGGCTACCGTTGTGGATTTCTCGGACTGCTGCATATGGATGTTATTCAGGAGCGATTGGAAAGGGAATATCATCTGAAATTGATTACGACGGCGCCGAGTGTTATTTATCATGTGCATAAAACGGATGGCGAGATGATGGCTATTGACAATCCGTCGAAGCTGCCGACGCCGCAGGAAATTGATTTTATGGAAGAACCTTACGTGAAGGCTACGGTCATTGTGCCGAATGATTACGTAGGGGCGGTCATGGAAGTTTCTCAGAATAAGCGCGGTGAGTTTAAGACGATGGATTACCTGGATACCAATCGGGTTATGCTTATTTATCATATTCCGCTGAGTGAGATCATTTATGATTATTTTGATCAGCTGAAATCGATGACCCGTGGGTATGCGTCACTGGATTATGAGTTGGCTGATTATAAGGAAGCGAAACTGGTAAAACTGGATATCCTGTTGAATGGGGAAGCGGTTGACGCCTTGTCGACCATCGTTCATGTGGACAATGCCGCTTATCGTGGGCGGCAGCTGGCGGCTAAGCTGAAAGAGCTTATCCCGCAGCAGATGTTCGAAATACCCATTCAGGCTGCGATCGGCAATAAGATTGTGGCGCGGGAAAATGTGCGGGCGTTTCGTAAGGATGTTCTGGCCAAGTGCTATGGCGGCGATATCACCCGGAAGCGGAAGCTGCTGGAAAAGCAAAAGGAAGGCAAGAAACGCATGAAATCCGTCGGCAGTGTTGAGGTGCCGCAGGAGGCGTTTATGGCTATTTTGAAGGTGCACTGATGGATTACGAGCTTTATCTGCATATTCCCTTTTGCCGCCAGAAATGTTTTTACTGTGATTTTTCGTCCTGGGCCGGGCAGGAGCATTATATGGAAGCTTATACGGAGGCCCTGTGCCGCGAGATTGCGATGCAGGGCTCTCTCTTTGCTGCCGCCGGACAGGCCGTGACCGTCTATATCGGGGGTGGCACTCCTACGGCCTTGCCGTTGTCGTTATTGGAACGTATTCTTAGGACGGTGCAGCGCTGTTTTCCTTTGGCAGCAGATGCTGAATTTTCGGTTGAGGCGAATCCCGGGACGGTCGATGCCGCGTACTTAGCCGGACTGTTGGCGGCTGGCGCCAATCGCCTGAGCCTTGGCGTGCAGAGTTTTAACGATAGGCTCTTGCAGCGCATCGGCCGAATTCATACTGCGGAACAGGCCCGGCAGGCAGTCTTTATGGCGCAGGCAGCTGGTTTTAAAAATGTGAGTCTGGATCTCATGTATGGGCTGCCTGGACAGACGTTGGCAGATCTGGCGGCGAGCGTGGCGGAAGCGGCGGAGCTGCAGCCGCAGCATATTTCCATTTATGGTCTGCAGGTGGAAGAGAAAACCGTCTTTTTCCGGCAGCAGCAGCAAGGCCGGCTTCAACTGCCAGATGAGGCCGTGGCTGAAACTATGTACGATTATATGACGGAAGAACTGCCGCGGCGGGGATTTATCCGCTATGAGATTTCTAATTTTGCCCGGTCTGGTTTTGCCAGCCGGCATAATCTTGGCTATTGGCAGGATGTTCCCTATCTGGGCATGGGGACGGCGGCTCATTCCTACTGGGCCGGACGGCGGCAGGAAAATACGGTCGATATTGCTGCGTATATTCGACAGGTAATGGAAGGAAAACTGCCGGCGCACGAAGAAGAACCGGCGGCGAGATCTCTTCATATGGAAGAATTTTGCTTTTTGGCGCTGCGCACGGTACAGGGAATTGACCGACAAAAATTTGTTGACAAGTTTGACTGCACGCTGGAATCCGTTTATGCGCCGGTACTGGCCGATATGCGGGGCAAGGGATTGCTTGCCGTGGATGATGTCGGCGTGCGGCTTACAACACGTGGTATGAAATATGGCAATGTTGTATTTGCCGCTTTCTTGTTGTAAAGGCAGACACTCGGGTATAATCACTTTTTATTTGCTTATATGTCAAGTTTTTGCGTTTGGTTTTGGCAGCTTTTAGTATAAAGTTGGGGAAAAATGAAACTGCCGGAAAATATTTCGTTAAAAAATAAATTGACTTATTGACTTTTTGTCTAATACGCGGTATATTCTTATTAGATGTTAGCACTCACTGATTCGGAGTGCTAACAGCAGGAGGTGGGGAGGATGATGGATGAACGGAAACAACGTATCCTGCAGGCGATTATTGATGACTATATTTCATCGGCGGAGCCGGTTGGCTCGCGTACGATTGCCCGCAAGTACGATTTGGGCGTGAGTCCGGCTACCATCCGCAATGAGATGGCAGATCTGGAGATGCTCGGATATCTGGAACAGATCCATACTTCCTCCGGGCGGATACCTTCTTCCAAAGGGTATCGTTTTTATGTTGACGGTTTGTTGCCGCAACAGCCTTTGAGCGATAAGGAAAAGGTACTGATTGATAAATGGTACCAGGCGCGGGTCAAGCGTATTGAAGAGGTTTTTCAGGAGACGGCGCGGATTATTTCGCGGGTTACCAAGAATGTTTCTTTGGTACTGGCCCCGCAGCTTACGCAGGCGGCGTTTCGCTGTTTACAGTTTTTGCCGCTGGACGCCCGGCGGGCGATCGCTGTTTTGATGACGGACGCCGGTTTTGTGGAAAATAAGATTATTGCGATTCCTGCCGGCGCAGCTTTTGAAGATTTCCAGCGCATGGCACGGGTGATTAATCAGTGTCTGGCAGGACAGACGCTGGATGCCATTCATCCAGATACGTTGCAGCGCATTCGCGATGAGATTATGGACGAGGATCTGTATGAAGCGGCGCTGGAAGTCATTTACCGGTCGCTGGATACGGAGAAGAAGGAACGGCTGTATCTGGGAGGCACAACGCAGTTGCTGAATCAGCCGGAGTTCCACGATGTGGAAAAGGTAAAAGAGATTTTGCTCATGCTGGAGGAAGAACAGCTATTGAAGGATATCTTGCATGCGCATCTTGGCGAGGGACTCAGCGTGACGATTGGCTGCGAGAATAAGTACAGCGGGATACAGGATTGCAGCATCGTGACTGCAACGTATCATTTGGATGGCGAGCTGCTGGGCACCATTGCTGTTCTGGGCCCGACGCGCATGGAATACGGCAAGGCGATGACGCTGCTGGGTTATATGAATAACCATCTGGCGGATATTATTAAGAAATTCCGCTGGTAGCAGAAAGAAAATACGAGGTGAAGTTTTAAATGCCATTTATGAAAGATAAGCTGAAAAAGAAAGATGAAGTCAATCTCGAAGAGATGCAGCAGGAGATCGAAACGGCGGAGGCTGATCTGACGGGCGCGACAGCGCCGCCGGCGGAGAATAGTGAAGCCGCATCGACGCAGGAAACAGCAGCGCCGGATGAGGCTGCCAGTCCATCCGCTGAGGAACTGCAGGTTGCGCTGGCAAAAATGCAGGAGGCGCTTAATGCAAAGGATGATATGCTGAAACGCCTGCAGGCAGATTTTGAGAATTTCCGCCGCCGGACGCGGCAGGAAAAAGAAGATCTTTCGGTAGTTGTCACGCAGTCGCTGCTCAAGGATCTGCTGCCAATGCTCGATAATTTTGAACGGGCGTTGACCGCGGATAAGAAGGACGCCGAGGGATTTTATACCGGCGTTGATATGATCTACAAGCAACTGGCAGAAGTACTTAAAACGCATGGTCTTGAGGTGATTGCAACGGATGTAAAGTTTGATCCGAATTTTCATCAGGCCGTTATGCGGGTGCAGGATCCAGAAAAAGAGGATGACACAATTGCCGCTGAGCTTCAGAAGGGTTATACGGTCAAGGGAAAGGTCATTCGCCCCAGTATGGTTCAGGTTGTAAGTAATTAAATTTATATAGATTCATATTGAACAACAGGAGGAAATGAAAATGTCAAAAGTAATAGGAATTGATTTAGGGACGACGAATTCCGTTGTGTCTGTTATGGAAGGCGGAGAGCCGACAGTTATTACCAATCCAGAGGGAAGTCGCCTGACGCCGTCTGTGGTCGGTTTTACCAAAACTGGCGAGCGTCTGATCGGGCAGCTGGCTAAACGGCAGGCTGTTTCGAATCCAGATCGTACGATCGCGTCGATTAAACGCCATATGGGTGAAAAGGATTATACGGTCGCAATTGATGATAAAAGCTATACGCCGCCGGAAATTTCCGCGATGATTCTTCAGAAACTGAAAGCCGATGCGGAGGCTTATCTGGGGGAGACGGTCACGCAGGCGGTCATTACGGTGCCGGCATATTTTAACGACAGTCAGCGGCAGGCAACAAAGGATGCGGGTAAGATTGCCGGTCTCGATGTCCTGCGCATCATCAATGAGCCGACGGCAGCAGCGTTGGCTTATGGTATGGATAAAGGGGAAGAGCAGACTATTCTCGTATTCGATCTTGGCGGCGGCACATTTGATGTTTCGATTCTTGAACTGGGCGACGGTGTATTTGAAGTGAAGGCCACCAATGGTAATACGCATCTTGGCGGCGATGATTTTGACCATCGGGTGATGGAGTGGATGGTCGCTGAATTTAAGAAGGAAAACGGCATTGATCTTTCCGCGGATAAGATGAGCGCGCAACGTTTGATTGAAGCGGCGGAAAAGGCCAAGATTGAACTGTCGAATATGCTTTCGACGAATATCAATCTGCCGTTCATTACGGCGGGAGCAAATGGTCCGCTGCATCTGGATCTTACGCTTACCCGGGCTAAATTCGATGAACTTACGGCCGATCTGGTGGAAGACACCATGGGGCCGACGCATAAGGCAATGGCCGATGCTGGTCTTTCGCCGGATGACATTGATAAAGTTATTCTGGTGGGCGGGTCTTCCCGTATTCCGGCGGTGCAGGATGCCATTAAGAAGTATCTTAATAAGGAACCAAACCGCGGCGTGAACCCGGATGAGTGTGTGTCGGTCGGCGCGGCGATTCAGGGCGGCGTTCTGGTCGGCGAGGTCAAGGATGTGCTGCTGCTGGATGTGACTCCGTTGTCGTTGGGTATCGAGACGCTGGGCGGCGTATGCACCAAGATCATTGAGCGCAATACGACGATTCCAACGTCAAAGAGTCAGGTGTTTTCGACGGCGGCGGACAATCAGCCTTCCGTTGATATTCATGTATTGCAGGGCGAGCGCGAAATGGCTTCCGGCAATAAGACGCTGGGACGTTTTGAACTTTCGGATATTCCGCCGGCTCCGAGAGGCGTGCCGCGCATTGAAGTTAAGTTTGATATTGATGCCAATGGCATCGTGCATGTATCGGCTAAGGATCTTGGTACGGGTAAGGAACAGAAGATCACGATTCAGTCCGACAGCGGCATGAGCAAGGACGATATTGACCGTATGGTCAAAGAGGCAGAAGCTCATTCGGCTGAAGACAAGAAGCAAAAAGAGGCCATTGAGGTCAGAAATAATGCTGATTCGCTGGTTTATCAGGCAGAAAAGACGATCAAGGATCTTGGCGATAAGGCAGATAAGGGTCAGATTGAAAAAGTTCAAAGCGGCATTGAAAAGGTGAAAGAAGCTTTGAAGGGTAGCGATAACGAAGCAATTAAAAAAGCGACGGAAGAGCTGCAAAAACCGCTTTATGAAATGAGCGCGGCGGCTTATCAGTCGGCGCAGGCGGCTGGTGGCGCGCAGGGAGCTCCAGGTGCCGGCGCAGCCAGCGGGGCGCAGCCGGGAGCACAGGACGGTGCGAAAAAGGCGGATGACAATGTCGTTGACGCCGAATACAAAGTTGTCGATGATGATAAGAAATAAGGATTGACAAGGGAATGCCTTGGAAAGGGCTGTTGCCGCAGGGCAGCAGCCCTTTATATCAAGCTTGAGAATTAGGTGGTGCAAAGTGAGCGAGAAACGCGATTATTATGAGGTTCTGGGGGTTGACAAGAACGCCTCGGAAACAGAAATAAAAAAAGCTTTCAAAAAAATGGCCCGCAAATATCATCCGGATTTAAACCGTGACAATCCTAAGGAAGCGGAGGAGAAGTTCAAGGAGGTCAATGAGGCCTATGAGATCCTTTCCAATCCGCAAAAAAAAGCGCAGTATGATCAGTTCGGTCATGCGGCCTTTGATGGCGCAGGCAATATGAACGGCGGCGCCGGCGGCTTTGGCGGGTTTGGCGGTGGTGGGTTTGGCGGTTTTGAGGGTGCAGAAGGCGGCTTCGGAGATATCTTTGATATGTTTTTTGGTGGCAGCGGTGGGAGGCAGTCGCGTCGTCCCGGGCCGGAACGCGGCAGCGACTTGCGGTATGATCTGGAGATTTCTTTTGAGGAAGCAGCTTTTGGTAAAGATACGGAACTCAGTATTCCACGGACGGAAAGCTGTTCAACCTGTCATGGGTCAGGGGCGGCTCCGGGCACACAACCGGAAGAATGTCCGCAATGCCATGGCAGCGGACAGGTGCAGCATGCCCAGAATACGCCGTTTGGCCGCATCGTGAATTCGCATGTCTGCGACCGTTGCGGCGGCACAGGCAAGATTGTCAAGACGCCTTGTCATGACTGTGGCGGCAAGGGGCGGCGTTCGGTGCGTCGGAAGATTCAGGTGAAGATTCCGGCCGGCGTCGATCAAGGTTCCCGCATTCGCGTGGGCGGAGCCGGTGAGGCCGGCGTGCGCGGCGGCGGCAACGGCGATCTTTATGTCTATATTTTTGTTAAACCGCACAAGCTATTTCAGCGCGACGGTTCCGATGTTCTCTGTGAAGTGCCGGTTTCCTTTGTGCAGGCGGCTTTGGGAGATACCGTTGAGGTGCCGACGCTGGATGGCAAGGTGGAGATAAAAATCCCGGCTGGAATCCAGTCGGGTACGGTGCTACGGCTTAAAGGCAAGGGAATTCCCTATTTACGCGGCAGCGGACGCGGCGATCAGCACGTGCGGGTTAAGGTCTTGACTCCGCAGAAATTGTCTTCTAAACAGAAGGACATTTTAAAGGAGTTTGGCGAGCTCAGCGGAGAATCTGTTAATCCGGAACAAAAGAGTTTTATGGACACGGTTCGTAAGTTATTTAAGTAAACGGAGAATAGCTGTCAATCTTACATCGACTGGCGGCTATTTTTTTGCGGTTTTATCGGCGGGATGCGTGTCGAGCGGGAGTCTGCTGCCATTGGATGAGCGTTGCTTTTTGTGGTGGGTTAGCATATAATTGTACAAAGTGAAGAGAGAGCCGGGGCGCATGCTGGTCTCGGTTTTCTTGTTTTGATGTTTATTATTTTAAGGAGCGATGCGTTTTGAAATGGTCTGAAGTCAGTATTAAGACATCTCACGAAGCTATGGATCTGATTGCGGAGATTTTCCATGATGTCGGAGCTGCCGGTGTCGTCATCGAGGATCCGGCGCTGGTCAATGACTATATTCGCTCGGGGCTTTGGGATTATACGGATATTCCGGAAGCCAGGGAGACGGAGGTCGTTACCGTTAAGGCTTATTTGCCGGTGGATGAGGAACTGGATGAGAAGATGCGTGAATTTCGCAGACAGGTCGCTCTGCTGGCCAGCCGTGAGGTAGATGAGGGGCCGGCTACGATTTCCTGCAGTGAAATTCAGGATGAAGATTGGGAAAATAACTGGAAACAGTATTTTCATACGGAAAAAGTTGGCGAGCGCATTGTCATTAAACCAGATTGGGAGGAATATACGCCAACGGAGGGCGAACTGGTGATTGAGATTGATCCGGGAGCCGCCTTTGGCACAGGAACGCATCCGACTACGTCTATGTGCCTGCGGGAGCTTGAGACGCTGGTAACGCCGGGTATGACGGTGTTTGATGTGGGAACCGGTTCGGGTATTCTTTCGATCGCCGCAGCCAAACTGGGGGCGGCAAAGATTACGGCGGTAGATTATGACCTGACGGCGGTAAAAATCGCCCGGGAAAATATCGCGGCCAATCATCTGGAAAATCATATTGAGACCAAGCAAAGTGATTTGCTGCAGGCCGTGACCGGGCAGGCTGATCTTATTACCGCCAATATTATTGCCGATATCATTATCCGGCTGTTTGATGTTGTCCCAGGGGCACTCAAACCGGATGGTGTTTTGCTGGCAAGCGGTATTATTGCTGATCGGGTGGCGGATGTAACCGCTGCCGCTTTGGCGCATGGTTTTGTGATTGACAAGGTCATAGAAGAAAAGGATTGGGCGGCGATGGTGATCCGCATGGGAGAGCGTTCATGAGACGTTGGTTTATTGACGAGCGGTTGGCCGATACGGTAACGCTCAGCGGACCGGATGCTTATCATTTGGGGCATGTGATGAGAGCTCGGACGGGACAGCATTGTGTGATCGTAGATACAGAACGTCAGGTGGCGGAGATGGAAATCACCGGTTTCACGGCGGATACGGTCACGCTGCGCTCTGTAACGCGGTTGCAGGCGGATACGGAATCGCCGATTGATCTGGTGCTGGCCATGTGTCTGCCTAAAGGTGATAAGATGGATTTCATCGTACAAAAGGCCGTGGAGCTGGGAGCTTCGGTGATTCAGCCTTTAAAAAGCGCTAATTGCGTTGTGAAATATGACGATAAAAAAGCTGCGGCCCGGCAGCTGAAATGGCAGCGTATTGCTGATGAAGCGGCCAAGCAATGCGGCCGAACGCTGCTGCCAATCGTAGAACCGGTGTTGGATCTGGAGACCTGGCTGAAAAATCTGATTGTGGATGATGATACAGCGGCTTTTTTTTGTTATGAAAATGAACAAAAGCAGGCAGCAGCTGATTATCTGCATGAAACAGCGGCGCATCGCTACTTGGTTCTGGTGGGGCCGGAGGGCGGCTTTACACCGGTTGAAGCGGCCCGCGCAGCGGCAGCTGGTCTGCGGAGCGTGACATTGGGGCCGCGTATTTTGCGGACGGAAACGGCGGCGCTGGCCGCTCTGACAATTGTGCAGTATGCCAGGGGCGATATGGGAAGGCGCGTCGGCGCCGTGAAAAATTGACAAGGGTTTTGCCTACAGGAGGAATCTTTCATTGCCAACAGCAGCATTCATGACCTTGGGGTGCAAGGTCAATCAGTTTGAAACGGAAACGATGGAAGGGCTTTTCCGGCGAGCGGGGTATACGCTGGTTCCCTTTACCGACAAAGCAGATGTTTATATTATCAATACGTGTTCTGTCACTAGTTTGGGTGAGAAAAAATCACGGCAGCTTGTGCGCCGCGCACAGCGGCTCAATGCGCAGGCGGTGATTGCCGTTACGGGCTGCTATGCGCAGCTGGCTCCGGAGGTCCTGGCGGCTTTACCGGGGGTCAGACTGGTGGTGGGAACGAAGGACCGGACTCGCATGGTAGAACTGGTGGAACAGGCAGCGCATGAAGATCACGTCGTGCAGGATGTGGGAGACATCATGCAGGCGGATCAGTTTGAGGACATTCCTTTGTATGCGGCGCCGCAGCGGACGCGCGCTTTTCTGAAGATTCAGGAGGGCTGTGAAAATTTTTGCTCCTATTGTATTATTCCCTATGCGCGGGGTCCGTTGCGGTCACGTCCGCTGGACAGTGTGCGGCGGGAGGCAGAAAAACTGCTGCAAGCGGGGTTTCAGGAGATTGTGTTGACGGGCATTCATCTGGGGGCATATGGTCGTGATCTCTCTTCTGGCGATACGCTGACCGATGCGGCTAAAATCGTATTAGAACTGCCCGGACTGCGGCGGCTGCGTCTGGGGTCGCTGGAATCTATAGAACTTTCCCCAACATTGTTTCACTTGCTTCGTTCTGACGAGCGTTTCGCCAAACATTTGCATTTGCCGTTGCAGGCCGGTTCTGATGCCATCCTGCGGTCGATGAATCGTCATTATGATACGGCGGAGTTTGCCCGTTTGATTGAGCGTGTCGAAACGGAGGTGCCGGGCATAGCGGTTTCGACGGATATTATTGTGGGGTTCCCGGGGGAAACGGAAGCGTTGTTCTCTGAGAGCCTGGCGTTTGTGGAGCGGATGAATTTTGCCCGTATGCATGTTTTTCCTTATTCGCGACGGGACGGAACGCCGGCGGCTCGTATGGCCGGGCAGGTACCGGAGAATGTCAAAAAAGAGCGGGTGCATCGGATGGAAGCATTGGCGGAACGCAAGGCGGCAGAGTTCCATGCGGCCTTTATCGGTCATACGGCCGAGGTCCTTTTTGAGACGCAGCAGGAGGGCGTCTGGAACGGATTGACCGGCAATTATATTCGTGCCTATACCGACGCGGCGGAGGTCAATGGCGAGATCGCTTCGCTGCGGTTTACGAAATTGTATCGCGATGGTCTTTGGGGTGAACCGGCAGATTTTTGAAGAAAAAATTTTCTTGTGCAGGGAATTTGCCGCTGCAGAACGAATATAGAATACTATGGTTGTATACAGCGGGAGGAGGTGCGAAGGATGGCAGAGAATTGTATATTTTGCCGGATTGCCAGAAAGGAAATTCCGGCGGATCTTGTTTATGAAGATGATCAGGCCGTTGCTTTCAAGGATCTTGATCCGCAGGCTCCGGTGCATGTGTTGGTGATTCCTAAAAAACATGCCGCCAGTCTTTTGGAGCTTCAACCGGAAGACAACGCAATTGCCGCTCATATTTTGTGTGAAGTGATACCTGCCCTTGCCCGCAAGCTGGGACTGGCTGCCGGTGGATTCCGGGTGGTCGTCAATACAGGGGAAGACGGCGGACAATCGGTGCGGCATCTTCATTTTCATATCCTGGGCGGGCGCTCTATGCAGTGGCCGCCGGGCTGATTGTGGTTGACACATGACGACACTTTCATGTATAATATTTAGGTGTAGTTATGTAATACACTCCCAAGATAAGTGGAGGGGGGGAAAATAAATGGCAAACGAAGTTAAAGTTGGAAAAAACGAAACGATTGACAGTGCTCTCCGCAGATTCAAACGTACCTGCCAGAAAGCGGGTACGATGGCTGAAGTTAGAAAACGTGAACACTATGAGAAACCGAGTGTCAAACGCAAGAAGAAGTCAGAAGCTGCTCGTAAACGTAAGTTTAAAGCATAATTTTGGTTTTCTAACGGAGGTAAGGCAGCGTGTCACTGAAAGAACAGTTGACTGAGGATATGAAAACGGCCATGAAAGCGAAAGCGGCCGGCAAGCAGCGTCTGGGAGTTATTCGCCTGGTACGCAGCGCGGTCCGCCAGCTGGAGATTGATGGCAAAACAGAGCTCGATGATGCCGGTGTCCTTGCTGTACTCAGCAAAGAGGTCAAGCAGCGCAGGGATTCCATTACGGAGTTCAAAAAGGGCGGCCGTGAGGATCTCGTTCAGCAGAACGAGGAGGAAATTGCCATTCTCATGGAATATTTACCACAGCAGCTCTCGGAAGATGAAGTCCGCAGCCTCGTAAAGGAAGCAGTAGCAGCCAGCGGCGCATCCACCGCCAGAGATATGGGCAAGGTTATGAAAGTGCTCATGCCAAAGGTCAAGGGGCGGGCTGACGGTAAACTCGTAAATGATCTCGTTCGCGGGATGCTTCAATAATTCAACAGAAATGACAAAACACCTGACAGGTTAAATTCTGACGGGTGTTTTTTCTTAAATAAAAAAATCCGAAAATTCATTGAATAGAATCTTTTCCTCGCTATGCAGGGATTTTACAGTTTGCTATGGAATGATGAAAGATAGCGAAATAAAAACAGGAGGAGAGAGCCATGGATTTTATCGGCATGCCGGTCCTCCAGGTATTGCTGCTGGCCATTGTGTTTTTGGGCCTGTTAGTGGAGATCAAGACGGGTGGGCTGGGAATAGGCGCCCTTTTAGGGGTAGTTGCTGCCGGAGTTTTTTTCGGCAGCCAGTATGTAAAGGGTCTGGTCAGTTTTTATCAGATTGCAGTGTTTCTGGCAGGCGTGCTGTGCATTATCATTGAAATTCTGCTGCCGACCGTCGGCCTTTTGGCCGGCGTGGGCACGGCCGCTATGCTCTATAGCGTCGTATTGGCGCTGGGCGGCGATATCAATGCCATTTATGCGCTGTTAGCATCCTGTGTGTTGGCGGCAGCTGTTTTTGCCGTTATTGTCAATCGGCTGCCATCCAGCCGTCTTTGGCATAAGATGGTGCTGCATGATCAATCAACGTCCGCGCGCGGCTATGTGAGCGCGGAAGCTCGTCCGGAACTGGTGGGCCGTTGGGGAGAAGCTTTTACGGAGCTGCGTCCGTCGGGTAAGGCAATGATTGATGGGGTTTTGGTAGATGTCGTTTCGGAAGGGGAGTTTATTCCGCAAGGAACGCGTCTCATTGTTGTTCTGACCCAGGGGAGCCGGGTAGTGGTGCGTCGGCAGGAGAAGTCGTAAACGCGTTTAATATCAGTAAAGGGGTGTTTTATATGGGAGCATTATTGGGTTCTGGTTTTCTTTTGGTCGTCATAATTGCGGCGGTCATGATTTTTCTGCATTTTGTACCCTTGGGATTATGGATTTCGGCGATGGCAGCCAATGTATCGGTTGGTATCTTTACCTTGGTTGGCATGCGGCTGCGCCGGGTACCGCCGGCTAAGATTGTTATGCCGCTTATCAAGGCAAATAAGGCCGGTCTTAATGTTTCTGTGAATCAGCTGGAGGCGCATTATCTGGCTGGCGGCAATGTGGACCGGGTTATTGATGCGCTGATTGCGGCGCATCGGGCTTCGATTCCGCTGCCCTTTGAGCGCTCGGCTGCGATTGATCTGGCTGGTCGTGATGTGCTCGAAGCCGTACAGATGAGCGTCAATCCAAAAGTGATTGAAACGCCGATTGTTTCTGCGGTGGCAAAAAACGGCATTGAGCTGAAAATAAAGGCGCGGGTTACGGTGCGGGCCAATATTGACCGCCTCGTCGGCGGCGCTGGGGAACCGACCATTATTGCCCGCGTTGGGGAAGGCATTGTTACGACGGTGGGGTCGTCAGAAAAACATACTGATGTGCTTGAGAGTCCGGATGGAATTTCTAAAACGGTTTTGGGCAAGGGGTTGGATGCCGGGACGGCGTTTGAGATTCTTTCCATTGATATTGCCGATGTTGATGTAGGGCGCAACATCGGGGCTGAATTGCTGACCGATCAGGCGGAGGCGGATAAGCGTATTGCACAGGCAAGGGCTGAGGAACGCCGCGCGATGGCAGTTGCCAAGGAGCAGGAAATGAAAGCGTACACGCAGGAGATGGAGGCCAAGGTAGTCGAAGCGCAGGCCGAGGTTCCGCACGCGATGGCGGCGGCATTGCGTGCGGGAAAGCTGGGTGTTATGGATTATTATAATCTCAATAATATCAAGGCGGATACGGATATGCGTCAGTCAATCGGCAATGCCGGCGCAGCTGCAAAGCCGCCGACGCCGCCGGTGGTGAAATGAGATGGGACATGCAGCGGGAACTTTGCTGATCTTGTTGGCGCATGGCCTGCGGTTGGTCGGCGATTTACTGGGGAGCGTTTCGGATCTGGTGCTGGCGCTGGCGGCTGTGGCGGTTTTTATCTTTGTTGCCGGACGGCTGGATACAAAAAAACCGCCGGCCAGGCTGCCGGATGAGATGCCGGCGCCGACGCGTTCTGGCGAACAGCGGCGTCCAGAGGTTGCGCTGGATATTCCTTCCCGGGAAAGAGCTCCGGGGTATGGAAAAGACGGGGTGTATCAGGAAACGGCTACGCCAGAACCGGCAGCGGGGGTAAAAAACCGTTATCAACAGTATTTGGAAGCGAAACGACGCCAGGAGAGCCAGACGATGGCTGATGAAGCTCAGACAGCCCGGGACCGGCAGGAATCGCCGCGCCCGGTGCTGGCGCTGACGCCGAATGCGATGATGAATGCGGTGATTTATGCAGAAATTATCGGTCGGCCGAAAGCGTATCAGAATCGCCGCCGTTAACAGAGCATTTTTCGAGGAGGCAACAGTATGGCTTTAGCAAAAATTGGTTTTATTGGTATGGGCGTTATGGGAAGCAGCATGGCGGGGCATTTGCTTGCAGCCGGACATGAACTGACTGTTTATAACCGCACCCGGGAAAAAGCGACGCCGCTTTTGGAGCGCGGCGCGCATTGGGCGGATTCGCCGGCAGCGCTGGCGGCCGGCGTCGACGTGGTGCTGTCCATGGTAGGCTATCCCCGCGATGTCGAAGAAATTTACTTTGGCGAGCAGGGCATCCTGCAGATGAAAAAAGGCGGCTATGTGGTCGATATGACGACTTCCAGTCCGAAGCTGGCGCAGCGGATTTTTACGGCGGCGCAGAAAAAAGGAATCGCTGCGCTGGATGCGCCGGTATCCGGCGGCGATGTCGGCGCCCGCAATGCTTCGCTTGCCATTATGGCCGGCGGGGAGCGAAAAGCTTTTGACGCCATGCTGCCGATTTTTTCCCTTATGGGAAAAACCATTCGTTATTTTGGCACAGCCGGTTCCGGGCAGCATACGAAAATGGCTAATCAGATTGCTATCGCTTCGAATATGATGGGCGTTTGCGAGGCTGTGGCCTATGCAAAAAAATGCGGGCTGGATGCTTCGGCTGTGATGGAAACAATTGCGACAGGAGCGGCCGGTTCGTGGTCGATGACGAATTTGGCGCCTCGTATGCTCAAGGGCGATGACGCGCCGGGATTTTTTATTAAGCACTTTATTAAGGATATGCGCATTGCCATTGAATCGGCGGAGGAGATGCATCTCGATCTGCCGGGACTGCGCCTGGCAAAGCGGCTGTACGATGAGCTGGCGGCCCGAGGGTTTGAGGACCGCGGCACGCAGGCGCTCATTCATTGGTATATTCGCAAGTAGTGCCGATTAAAAATGCACGAGCTTCTTTAGAGAAGTCCGTGCATTTTCTTCATGGATTACTCAGCCGCGGTTGAAGGCAAAAATTTTGACCATGAGAAACGTGACTGGGATGCCGAGTACGGCGGCTATGAGCGAACTGATGACGAGCGGAATGCCAAGCAGATTGTAAGCGATGAAGACAATGGCGTTCTGGATGAGGTAGTTGGGGATATAAGAAACAGCGAACTTCAGACCGCGTCGGACGCTCATGACTTCGTGAAATATGAAGGCGCTGTTGAGACCATAGGCAATTACATTGCTGGTGATGTAGGCGCAGTTGAAGGCGAGGTTGCTTGGCAGGGCAAAGGCGTAAATCCAGGTTAACAGCGTGCCGTTAAAGGTGTTGATGCAGCCGACGATAAGAAAAAGCAGAAATTCCCGGGTGAGAAAATGATGGCGAATTTGTTCAAGTACTTGCAAACGAAGCGCTCCTTTCCTGACAAAGCAGGTTTCTGTTGTTATTATTGCCGGCTTTCCGGCAATTGTCAACTTTGTGAGAAAATACCGGCAGGGCATTGTGCATTTTGCTGCCGGATATTATAATAAATAAAGCAATGAATCTATTGAGAAATGAAGTGCAGAAACCTAATGAAATTGATTTCGATTGTTGTGCCGGTTTATAATGAAGAAGATAATATCCGCCATTTTTATGTGGCGGTGTGTGAGGCAATGAGACCCTTGACGTATACGTTTGAGCTCATTTTTGTTGATGATGGTTCCAAGGATCGCAGCCGAGAGATTCTCCGGGAGCTGGAACGGAAAGATGATCGGGTGCAGTCGATTTTTTTGGCGCGCAATTCCGGCCATCAGCTGGCGCTGACCTGTGGTCTGGATCATGCGGACGGAGATGCGGTGATCACCATGGATGGCGATATGCAGCATCCGCCGGAATTGATCCCCGTGCTCATTGCCAAGTGGGAGCAAGGATTTGAGGTCGTGCAGACCATTCGTAAGACGACGGAAGGCGTATCGGTTTTAAAAAAGTTTACGTCGTCCATGTATTACAAACTGCTGAACTTCGTATCCAAAGTACATATCCAGCCGGGCGGATCGGATTTCCGGCTTATGGACCGGATTGTGGTACGGGCGTTTCGGCGCTATCGTGAGCATGCGCGATTTATTCGCGGCATGATCGGTGCTATGGGATATCGGCAGACACAGCTGGAATTTATCGCGCCGCCGCGTTTTGCTGGCGTCTCAAAGTTCTCTCCGCGCAAGATGCTGCATTTTGCTCTGGACGGCATCATGGCCTATTCGACGATGCCGCTGCGTTTTGGACTCTATAGCGGCGTGTTCTGCGGTATGATTAGTTTTTTACTGCTGCTGCATGTGCTGTATACGAAATACATTGCTAATGATGCGGTGCCGGGATGGGCGACGATTACGGCCTGTGTGCTGTTTTTCGGCGGCGTTCAGCTCTGTATCCTTGGTATTATGGGCGAGTACATTGGCCGTATTTTTGAGGAAGTCAAGAATCGGCCGCTGTATCTGATTGCGCGTGGAAAGCCCCGGGATGAGGCGGCAGACGATGCTTCTGCGAACGAAGCCAGTTCTTGTCCTCATTCGTGACCCGATAGGATTCAATAGCCTTTTGCAAGGCTTTGGTTCGGGTGAAGGCATCAAGCCGGCAGCTGGGAAGCCAGCGGCGGGTGATGTCCGGGGCTTTGATGAAATATACGGAAACGGCCCAGGCAATAGCCATTTTCACATAGTAATGTCCGGTTTGGATTGCATCGAAAGCCGCTAAAGCTTTCGATGCATATTCTTTATCTGCATAGTGGTCAAGCAGCATGACCACGGCAAATCGCTGCGTATAGGGAGCCGGACTGGCCAGGCATTCCATGAGAAAGGGCCATAGCTGTTCCCGGTCCGGACGCAGGCATTTTAGGCTGGCGCAGCAGCTGTCACAGATAGACCAGTTATCAATTTTTGGCAAAAAGCTGCGGATGAGACCAATGCGGGTGGAAAATTCAACGTGGAGAGCGCCGATGATGAGCCCCTGTAGCATCCGTTCTTCAAAGTATTCGTCGGACGCCTGGGACAGCCAGCCGATGACTTCTGCGCGGTCTGCGGCGAGCTGCCGGGCCAGACCGCGCAGCGCGGGCAGGCGTACGCCGATGAGACGGGTGCCTGGCGGCAGCAGTTTGCCGCTGAAAGCCGCATATTTTTTGTCGGCTTGCTGGTAAAGCATCGTGCGCAGTTCTTCGTTTGTCAGCATGAGCTAGTCTCCTTTTTTGGAAAATAATACAATTATCATAACACAGTTTATCAAAGCGGGGTGTTGATATGTCGCGAAATTTTGAAAAACATGCACAGCGGTATCTTCTGATTTTGTTGGGCTGCCTGATTGGCAGTCTGGGGTTTAATATTTTCCTCATTCCGGGTCATTTGATGGCCGGCGGACTGAGCGGCATCGCTATTGTGCTCTATTATTTAATGGGCTGGCCTATTGGTGTGCAGCTCATTATCTATAACTTGCCGATTCTTTATCTGGCCTGGCGGGTATTTGGCCGGCAGTATCTTTTGGATACGATTATCGGTACGGTGCTTTTTTCCGTCTGTGTGGATATGACAAGTTTTGTGGTCGATTATGCGCTGGTGCATGACGTCATGCTGAATGCGATTTTTGGCGGTGTGCTGGCTGGTATCGGTTTTGGCTTATTGTTTCGGGCTGGAGCGAATTCAGGCGGGCTTGATGTCGTGGGCGCGGTAGTAAAAAAATATTATTCGTTTGATATTGGAACGGTAGTTTTTGTGCTGAATATTGTTATTGTGGTGATTAACATCGCGTTGTTCGATCTGGAGACAGCGTTATTTACCCTCGTGTCAATTTATGTCACTGCGGAGCTTACCAATCGGGTGGCTGCCGGATTAAACCGTGAGAAGCAGATTTTTATTATTTCTCCGGCGGCGGAAGAAATTGCCGCCTGTATTATGACGCGCACCCGTCGTGGGGTTACCATGCTGGATGGCCGGGGCGCTTTTACCCAGGAGCATAAGAATATATTGTTCGTTGTGGCGAGCCTGACGCAGGTCAGCAGTATTAAATTCATTGCCGATTCTTTTGATCCGGAGGCGTTTATGATCGTATCGGATACTTCGGAGGTCATGGGTCGTGGCTTTACGCTGGAAAATCCGTTGCAGGAAGAACAACTTCGTCATTTGGATGAACTGGCGGCGCAAAGTGCGGCTGACATCGCTAAAAAATAAAGCCTCTGCACAAATAAAAAGGGAACGCGATTTTTCCGCGTTCCCTTTTGTTATATCTGGCTTTTGCCGACGCTGTCAAAAATGTCAGTGATTTCTTTCGGCGGTTCCGGGCTTAGTTTACTAACGATATAAATGGCCGCGAGGGAGAAGATAAATCCTGGGATAATTTCGTAGAGGCCAAAAAATGCGAATTGCTTCCAGACCAGCACGGTTACGCCGCCGACAATGATGCCGGCGAGAACCCCGTTCCGGGTAGCGCGGCGCCAGAATAGGGACATGAGCAGCGCCGGACCAAAGGCGGCACCAAAACCAGCCCAGGCATAAGCAACCATATCAAGAATGAGATTTTGGGGATTCAGAGCCAGAGAAATGGCAATGCCGGCAATGGTGAGAACCGACAAGCGGCTGACCCAGACAAGCTCATTTTGTTTCGCTTCTTTGCGGATGAGAGTGCGGTAGAAATCCTGTGCGAAGGCCGAAGCCGCTACCAGAAGCTGTGAGGAAGCCGTGCTCATGATCGCTGCCAATACTGCTGAGAGCACCAGACCAGCGAAGAAAGGAGAGAATAGTTTATCCGTCATCACGAGAAAAACGGTTTCACATTCGGTTCCTAAAAGAGCCGTGGTCAGATAGGCTTTGCCGACCATACCGACAATGACGGCTGCGGCGAGTGAAACAGCTACCCAGGTCATGGCAATGTGCATGGCCTGTTTGAGTTCATGGGAAGAACGAATGGCCATAAAGCGCACGAGAATATGCGGCTGCCCAAAATATCCCAGTCCCCAGCCCAGCAGCGAAATAAATTCAATAAACGAGATGAAGGAACCATCTGGTTTGGTGAAGGGATTGAAAAAAGCCGGGTTGATCGTGTAGATGGCCTGTGCGGTGGTCGAGAATCCGCCAAGAGTCCAGGCACCAATGGCCGGAACGATCAGAATGGCAAAAAACATCATGACGCCTTGAATAAAGTCTGTCCAGCAAACGGCAAGAAAACCGCCGACAAAGGTGTAAAAGACAACGACAAACGCGCCGAGGAAAAGAGCGTAGATGTATGGCAGTCCAAAAATGGTCTCAAACAGCTTGCCGCCGGCAACGAAGCCGGAGGAGGTGTAAATGATGAAAAAGATCAAAATAAAAACGGCCGGAATAATACGCAGCAAGTTGGTTTTATCCTGATAACGGTTTTGCAGAAAATCCGGCAGCGTCAGTGAATTGTTGGCTAGTTCCGTGTATTTGCGGAGCCGGGCAGCAACAAATTTCCAGTTGGCAAAGGTACCAAGCGCCAGTCCCAGCGCAATCCAGCTGGCATTCAGACCGGCGACATAAGCGTAGCCGGGCAGTCCCATCAGCATCCAGCCGCTCATATCCGACGCTTCCGCGCTCATGGAAGTGACCCAGGCGCCAAGCTGGCGGTTGCCAAGAATATAGTCGGCCATATTGCGCGTGCGGCGGTAATAGAATATACCGATGCCCATCATGAGGAGCAGATAAAGAATAAATGCAGAAATAATGTACAGATTATTGGTCACATTGTGTGCCTCCTTTAGTTAACATAAACTTTATTATAAGTTTTTACATTACAAAATGCAATATTAAGTATGAGAAAATAAAATGCTTTGCGTATTTGTCCGCCTTCTTATATAATGAAGAGTTGGAAGATGAGTACAAGGAGGATAACGATCGATGAAAAATTATGACGTAGCGATTGTTGGCGCAGGTCCGGCTGGCGTTTTTGCGGCCTATGAACTGGTAGAAAAAAAGCCGGAGCTTAAGGTTGTCGTATTGGAAAGCGGTAAGGATATTTATCACCGGGTATGCCCGATCGCTGCCGGTAAGGTAAAGAGTTGCATTAACTGTAAACCGTGCAGTATTATGCGCGGTTTTGGCGGCGCCGGCGCGTTTTCGGATGGAAAATATAATTTTACCACGAAATTTGGCGGCTGGTTGAATGATTATCTTGAAGATGACGAGGTTATGGAGCTGATCCGTTATGTAGACGCCATCAATATGAAGCACGGCGCTCCGGCCAAGGTGTTTACGACGGAAGGGAGCACGTTGGGAAAAAGGGCGTTGGAGTATGATCTGCATCTACTTGATGCCAGTGTGCGTCATCTCGGGACGGAAAATAATCTGCGGATGCTGGAGCAGACATATGAATATTTGAAAGATAAGGTGGAGTTTCGTTTCCTGACGCCGGTAGCGCAGATTGCGACTGATGGCAAGGGCGATAATATGCTGGTGCTGGAAAACGGCGAGGTGGTGGCCGCGGCGTATCTGATCGTGGCGCCGGGAAGAGCCGGAGCCGAATGGTTTACGGATGAGTGCCGCCGCCTTGGGGTCAAACTGGTGAATAATCAGGTGGATGTCGGCGTGCGGGTCGAAGTTCCGGATGCTATTTTTAACCATATTACCGACGAGGTATATGAGGCAAAGCTGGTGTACCGCACGAAACGTTACGGCGATTTGGTGCGGACATTCTGTATGAATCCGCACGGTCATGTGGTCATGGAGAATACCGATGGCATTATCACCGCCAATGGACATTCATACAGCGATCCGAAGCTGCAAAGCCATAATACGAACTTTGCTCTTTTGGTCAGCAACCGCTTTACGGAGCCATTTCATGAGCCCTATAAATACGGCAAGCGCATTGCGTCCTTTTCCAATATGCTGGGCGGCGGTATCATTGTACAACGATATGGCGATTTGTATAAGGGGCGCCGTACGGATGCGGACCGTCTCTCTAAGAGCTTTACTAAACCGACGCTGGCTGCAACGCCGGGCGATCTTAGCTTGGTATTACCTAAGCGTCATCTCGACAATATTATGGAGATGATTGAGGCTTTGAATCACATCGCGCCGGGAATGACAAATGATGATACGCTGCTCTATGGCGTTGAAGTCAAGTTTTATAGTTCGCGGCTGGAGTTGACGAATCAATTGGAAACGGCGCTGCAGAATGTATTTGCCGCCGGAGATGGCGCCGGCGTTACGCGTGGACTTTCACAGGCCGGCGCAAGCGGTATTTATGTGGCGCGTACGATTTTGTCGCGGCTGGGAAACTGAGTCGGACGTTTTTTTGGAGTAAAACACAAGCTTTGAATACATCGGATTTCTGGTTGACATTGGCGACTGGGGCCGGTATAATAAGAACATCAATAAAGCGAGGCAATGGAGCCCCTGCAAAACCGGTACCGGTTTTGTAGGGGTTTTTGCTTTTCTTTAGGAAAAAGGACAATGGCGTCCTGTATGGCTGCATTTTGACAGCATGCAGGGGCTTTTTCTTTTTCATCAGGAAGGACAGTTAGTGCTTCCATTATGAGAGAGGATGGGTTAAAATGAAAAAGATGTGGTTATTGGGATTTATGGCATTCTTTGGCGTGATGTTTATGATGCCGTCGGGATTCGCAGCCGATGCGGCGGCGGCCAAAATGGACAGTGGTGATACTGCCTGGGTGCTGATCAGCGCGGCTTTGGTATTTTTGATGACGCCGGGCTTGGGCTTTTTCTATGGCGGCATGGTGCGCAGCAAGAATGTATTGGCGACGATCATGCAGAGTTTCTTTATTGTAGCAATGATTTCGGTGGAGTGGGTGATTCTTGGTTATGCAATGACATTCGGCGCGGATATCAATGGTTTTATTGGCAGTCTTGATAAGGTAGGGCTGGCTGGCGTCGGTTTGCAGATTTTGGAGGGCGGTACGATTCCGGAACTGGCTTTTGTCGCTTTTCAATGTATGTTTGCGGTGATTACGCCGGCATTGATTACCGGAGCCTTTGCAGAACGCATGCGGTTTGCTCCCTTTGCATTGTTTATTCTTCTTTGGGCGATTTTGGTTTACAACCCAATGGCGCATTGGGTTTGGGGCGGGGGCTTTTTAGCCAAGCTGGGGGCTTTGGATTTTGCCGGCGGTTTGGTCATTCATATCCTTTCAGGTGTCTCTGCCCTTACGCTTTGTCTGTTATTGGGTAAACGCCATGGCTATGGCAAGGTTCCCATGCTGCCGCATCATTTGCCGATGACGGTGCTGGGCGCAGCGCTGCTTTGGTTCGGCTGGTTCGGTTTTAATGCCGGCAGCGCTCTTGGAGCTAATGCTCTGGCAGCTAATGCGTTTGTTACTTCACAGGCAGCGGCGGCGGCGGCAACGATAGCCTGGGTTGTTTTGGAATGGCTGCATAACGGTAAACCGACGATTCTCGGCGCGGCTTCCGGTTGTATAGCCGGCTTGGTTGCCATTACGCCGGCGGCGGGATTTGTGGCGCCGATGCCGTCAATTATCATCGGATTTGTAGGTGGCGCCGTCTGTTATCTGGCCGTGGCCGTGGTCAAAGTAAAACTCGGGTATGATGATTCTCTGGATGCTTTTGGCGTACATGGCGTCGGCGGGACCTGGGGCGCTATTGCCACCGGCCTTTGGGCGACAAAGGAAGTCAATCCGGCAGGCGCAGACGGCCTCTTTTATGGCAGTTCGGATTTGCTGGTGGCACAGCTCATTTCCATTGTGGTCGCTTATGTGTTGGCGATTGTGGGAACCGTGGTGCTTTATAAACTGGTGAATGCCGTATTGCCGATGCGGGCAACAGAGAGCGAAGAAGTGGCCGGTCTGGATATTGTAGAACACGGAGAGCGGGGCTATGCGCAGGCAATCCTGACGGGGAGTCCTTTGATGGCGCCGATTGCTTCGACGACTGAGACTTTCCCGATCGAAACCAGTCCGGATCTCAAATAGGAGCGTGGAAGGTATGCGTAAAATCACAAAAATTGATATTGTAACCCGGCCAAATAAGCTGGATGAATTGAAGGAAGCCATGAATAGCATCGGCGTGCAGGGAATGACGGTGAGCCAGGTTTATGGATGCGGTTTGCAAAAGGGGCATACCGAGGTTTATCGCGGGCAGGAATATCATATTAACCTAGTGCCGAAGATCAAGGTTGAGATTGTGGTTTGTGAAGTTCCAACGGAACGGGTTATTGAGACGGCCCAGCGGGTGTTGCGCACGGGGCAAGTAGGTGATGGCAAAATCTTTGTTTATAACGTGGAGAATGCTGTACGCATCCGTACCGGAGTCGAGGGTGATGCAGCTATTATGGATGAAAAATAGTTCTTTTAAAAAAGAAGTGCTGCTCAGGAGAAAAGTTTTTCTTGAGCTGGCGCTTTTTTTTTTGTATACTAAAGAAGGATTTTTTCCTATAGAAAGGACCTATGGCAGGGATTTTTTCATGGATGACGAATATAGACCCTAAGAACTATGCTATAAGATAAAAATGAATCTACGAAAGAAACAGGTGAATGGTATGGAAAAGATCAGGATCATGATTGTCGATGATTCCCGCGTGAGTTGTGCCATGCTTACCGATATTCTGAACAAGACAAATTTTGTCGTTTGCGGGACGGCACGGAATGCCGCAGAAGCAGTAGAACGCTATCAGGAACTCTGTCCGGCAGCAGTTACGATGGATATGAACTTGCCGGATGCAGACGGCATTGAGTGCAGCCGTCGTTTGCGCGCGATTGATCCGGAGGCAAAGATCGTTATGATCAGCGCTATGCGGGATGCCAGCCTTATTATGAAAGGAAGGGAAGCGGGCATCAGCTCGTTTTTGCAGAAACCGGTGAGCGAGAATGAACTGCTGGATACTTTGCTGGTGCTTTGCCATGATCGGGCTGGAACGATCTCAGTTCTGCGGGAATCCTATGTGAAGACCTTTGTGAAAGTTTTGCGCAAGAGCCTATTCAGTCTGGTGGGCGTGCACAGTAAAGTAGAGCTTGAAGTCGATGCGGACGATTATCTGGAAGTGGACGGCGTTGCGGTCATCATTGGGCTGACAGGGTATCCGATGGGGCGGGCAATCGTTTATATGGACCAGGCTACCATGATGAAGTTCTCCCGGGTGCTGCTCAATCAGGAGGAAGCTGAGCTGGATGAGACCGATGCCAGCGATGCTGTTGAAGAAGCGGCAAATATCATTGTAGGGCGTGGCGTTTCTAAAATTAATGATGTATTTAAAGATAAGGAAATGCGCATTACACCGCCGGGAACCATTTGCGGCGTAAAAATCCGCATTGCCAATTCCAAGCTGACGTCGTTTCGCATTACGGCTTCGACACAGTTAGGGGATATTTGTATGAATCTCGGGTTTGCGGAGGGGGAGTAAGAGGATGGATGCAAAACTCGTTAATCCGTTTGTTGACGCTCTTGTGACCGTTATGCCGCAGATGGGATTTGCTGTTCCCAAACGAGCGAATATAAGCGTGTGCAGTCAGACAACAAAAAGTCTGGGCGTTTCGGTTATCGTCGGCTTTACGAAAGTATTGCGCGGCAATGTTGTCTATAATATGACGGAAGAAACGGCAAAATTTATTGCCTCAACCATGATGATGGGGATGCCGGTGGCAGAATTTGATGATATGGCGCAGAGCGCTATTTCGGAGATGTCCAATATGCTTACGGCAAATGCGGCGACGAATCTGGCTGCGATGGGCATGGAGGTTGATATATCAACGCCGAGCTTGTCAATCGGGGCGGATTTTCAGATCAAGATCAGCAATGATACGTATCTGGTGGTAGAAATGGATCTGGGTGGACATATTATGGAACTGGATATCGCGGTGCGATAAACGGTGCGGCGATTTTGCCGTCTGCCAGGCAGCGGCAGGGAACTTTTTCCAATGATGCCGACAACAGCCGGGGGATAAATCCTCCGGTTGTTTTTTTAAAAATCATGATTTTTATGGTTGGCAAGGGGAAGCCCTTGAGATATAATAGAAACAGTGTTTATTTTTTCAGGGGTGCTGTATGGACAGAGTAATTGTGAAAGTAAAAGGGCAGCAGACGGATGCTGCCGGGGAAACCAGCCGCATTGAAATGGTCGCGGAAGGGCGGCATTATTATCGCAACGGATGGCATTATGTACTGTATGATGATCAGTTGGCGGAAGATACAGCGGCCGCGGCGACAATCCTGAAGATTGCGCCGGATACGATGGTTTTGCTGCGCAATGGCAGCGTGAATCAGGAGCAGCGTTTTGCGGCCGCGCAGGAAAGCCGCAGCGTTTATCGTACGCCTTATGGAAATTTGGATTTGTCGGTGACAACGGATACCATTGAAATTGTTTATGGCACGGTATCTGGCAACATTGATATAAACTATGCAATGGCCATTAATGGAAAATGGCAGAGTCACAATGAGCTTCATATTGAAATTTGTGCGGCGGCAGGAGAAAACAGCCGGTTAAACTGACTGGGATTTGAATTGAGTATAGGAGGAAGTTTTTTGGACATCAAAGAGATTCTGATGCAGGCCATTCAAGATGCGGCAGAAAAAGCTATGGCCGAGGATGTGTTTCCCGCAGGAGAGCTGCCGGAAATCGTGTTGGAGGTTCCGCCCAAGAAGGAATTGGGCGATTTTGCCACGAATTTTGCCATGCAGTCAGCACGGGCTTTTCATATGAATCCACGTAAGATCGCGGAAATACTCACCGAGCGGATCCAGGGCAGCTGGCTGGATCATGTACAGATTGCCGGTCCGGGATTTATCAATTTCTATTTAAAGGCGGATGTGCTTTATGATACGCTGGCACAAGCGATGGCGCAGGGCAGCGCCTATGGAAAGCTGCCGCTGAAGGATGTGCCGAAGATTCAGGTGGAGTATGTGAGTGCCAATCCAACCGGTCCGCTTCATGTAGGCCATGGGCGCGGGGCGGCGACCGGCAGCGCGTTGGTGAATTTGCTGCGGGCGGCTGGTTATCCGGTCGAGAGCGAGTATTATATTAATGATGCCGGCAATCAGATCGATAACCTGGCGGCATCGGTTAATGCCCGCTATCTGGAAAAGTTTGGCCAGACGGTGGCTTTTCCGGAAAATGGGTACCATGGGGATGATATCGTTGATACCGCGGCGCGCATTATCAGAAAAGACGGCGATAAATATCTTCATATGGAAGAAAAAGAACGGCTGACCATTTTCCGGGAGCTGGCGCTCAAGGAGAAATTGGCGGCGCTCAAGGAGGATCTGGCAGCATTTAATGTTCATTATGATGTGTGGTTCAGCGAACGCACATTGCATCCGGATGCCGTGCGGGAAGCCGTAGAAGTTCTTCGGAAGAATGGGAATATCTACGAAAAAGACGGCGCGCTTTGGTTAAAATCTACGGCGTATGGCGATGATAAGGATCGCGTGGTCATTCGGGAGAATGGCGTGCCTACTTATTTGGCCGCCGACATTGCCTATCACCGGAACAAATTTGAACGCGGTTTTGGCACGATCATCAATATCTGGGGTGCTGACCATCATGGTTATGTCTGCCGGGTGAAGGCCGCCATGGCAGCGCTTGGCTATAATCCGGATCACCTCAAGGTATTGCTCCTGCAGATGGTCAGTCTTTACCGCGGCGGCGAACTGGTCAAGATGTCCAAGCGCACCGGGGATAGCGTGACGCTGGCTGAACTCATTGATGAGGTTGGGACGGATGCGGCCCGCTATTTCTTTATTATGCGTTCGCTGGACAGCCAACTGGATTTTGATCTGGATTTGGCCAAGTCGCAGTCGAACGAGAATCCGGTTTATTATATTCAGTATGCGCATGCCCGTATTTGCAGTATCTTCCGGCAGGCGGCGGAAACGGGTCTGGAGGTCGGTCCGGCACCACAGCTGTCTTTGCTTACCGATGCAACGGAAGTTGCCTTGATTAAGAAAATTGAGGCGTATCCGGAGGAACTGGAACGCGCGGCAGCTGATTATGCGCCGCAGCGCATCGCTCGCTATGTGTATGATCTGGCCAGCGCTTTTCACAGTTTCTATAGCCAGTGCCGCATTATGGGCGTGGACCAGCCTTTAGCGGCGGCTCGTTTGGCGCTGGTTGGCGAGACGCGCGAGGTCATTCGTTATGCGCTGGCCATTTTGGGCGTTTCCGCGCCGGAAAAGATGTAACTGGCAATAAATATAGAAAATAAAAGGACGAGAGGAGTTTTTACTTTGGATTTTTTGAACAGTTCAGAAGTAGACGTAGCTTATTATATATTATCAAAAGCTGGAAAAGCTATATATTATAAGGATCTGGTGATGGAGGTTATCGAAAAAAAGCGTAAGCCGGTGCAGTCTTTGCCTAAGGCAATTTCCGAAGTGTACACGCTGATCAATATGGATAGCCGTTTTCATTATGAGGGAAAGAGCATGTGGGGTCTTACCGAGTGGAACCCGCCGGAAGTAAAGCGCACGCATGTGACGGCCGCATCCAAGACTTCCGCAGCGTCTGCGTCGAAATCGAGCCGGCGCCGCGAGAAACTTCTGGAAGGAATCCAGGAGGATTGAGCGGGAATTTTTGTTTGACGGACCAGCATAAAAACGATACAATAGAGCCTATGTGTATACAGACAAGTGGGGGCAGGAGGCAGTAAAATGGCAAAATATATTTTCGTTACCGGCGGCGTAGTATCTTCTTTGGGCAAGGGAATTACCGCAGCATCACTCGGTCGGCTTTTAAAAAGCCGGGGCATTAAAGTTACCATTCAGAAGTTTGACCCGTATATTAATATTGATCCGGGAACGATGAGCCCGTATCAGCATGGCGAGGTTTTTGTAACCGATGACGGCGCTGAGACCGACCTCGATTTGGGACATTATGAGCGTTTTATTGATATCAATTTGACAAAAATGTCAAATATTACGGCCGGTAAAGTATATTGGTCGGTCCTTACGAAGGAACGCAAGGGCGAATATCTGGGCAGCACAGTTCAGGTCATTCCGCACATCACCAATGAGATTAAGCAGCGGGTTTACGATGTTGCCAAGGCAGATGATGCCGATGTGGTCATCACGGAGATCGGCGGTACGGTCGGCGATATTGAAAGCTTGCCTTTTATTGAAGCCATTCGTCAGGTGAAAAAAGAAGTGGGCAAAAATGATGTGCTTTATATTCATGTGACTTTGGTTCCTTATATTTCGGCTGCCGGCGAACTCAAAACAAAGCCGACGCAGCACAGCGTTAAGGAGCTGCGCGGTATCGGTATTCAGCCGGATATTCTGGTTTGCCGGGCAGAAAAACCGCTTTCCAAGGAAATGAAGGAAAAGCTGGCGCTTTTCTGTGATGTGGATGTCAATGCGGTGATTGAGAACCGTACGGCTTCGACCATTTATGAGGTTCCGTTGATGATGCAGCGGGAAGGGCTGGATCGCATTGTCCTAGAGAAACTGAAGATGGATTATTCTCCGGCGAATATGGAAGAATGGGAAAAGATGGTCTATAAGATTCATCATCCATCGAAAAGGGTTAAGGTTGCGGTCGTCGGTAAATATGTAGCGCTGCCGGATGCGTATATGTCGGTTACGGAAGCGCTGCATCACGCGGGTATTGCCAATGATACGGAGGTTCGTATTCATTGGGTTAACTCGGAAGAGATCGAAGCTGACGATACCGATCTGGATGAGGTTTTTGCCGGCTGCAAGGGCATCTTGGTGCCGGGCGGTTTTGGCGATCGCGGCATCGAGGGAAAAATCCGGGCCATCCAATATGCGCGTGAGCAGCAGATTCCGTTTTTGGGACTTTGTCTGGGCATGCAGTGCGCCGTTATTGAATTTGCCCGCCACGTATGCGGCATGAGCGATGCGCATAGTACGGAATTTAATGCCGAAACAACGCATCCGGTGATAGATCTGATGCGTTCGCAGCTGCATGTTGAGGATAAAGGCGGCACCATGCGGTTGGGATCATATCCGTGCAAAGTCCGTCTGGGCACGCATACGGCGGCGGCTTATGGCGCCGAGCTCATTCATGAGCGTCATCGTCATCGTTATGAGTTCAATAATGTTTACCGGCAGCAGCTGACGCAGGCAGGCATGGTCATTGCCGGCACGCTGCCGGATGACAGCCTGGTAGAAGTGGTTGAAGTGAAGGATCATCCATGGTTTGTAGGATCGCAGTTCCATCCAGAACTTAAGTCCCGTCCCAATAATCCACATCCGCTATTTCGTGATTTTATCGGAGCTGCATTGCAGGTTAAATAGGTCTTTATAGCAGTTTTACAGCCAAAGGTACCAATTTTTTATGGTACCTTTGGCTGTTTTTTTAAATATTATTTTCTTTTTCTTAGCAGGATTTTGCCAGCCGACCGCGAAATATTCCAGTAAAGAAATTTTCCGGGAAAGGAGATTTACAATGCTCATTGAAACGGTTTGCTCTGTGGCGTTTTACTGTCAGCGCTGTGGTAAGATTCATGTTCATGATATTCCTTATTTTTCCGGCAGCAAGCGCTGGACACTGCATTGCAGCAGCTGCGCGCATGAACAGGCTGTGATTGTTCACTGCAGTAATCGGAGTCTGGAGCTGACGATTGATTGCGTGGTTTGCGGCACCCGGAATACGGCGGCCTATTCTTTGAAGCATTTGCGCCATCTGCAGCTGGAAAAAATCTTTTGCACCAAGGATCATTTTGAACTGGGATATATTGGCCGGCGGCGACGCATTGAAGAACTGCTGGCATTTAATCAGGCGGAGTTTGAGGCTTTGCATCCGAATGATGGGCATAATTTCATTGAGAAGCAGCAAATTCTGTTGGAGGCAGTAAACCGTGTTCATGAAATGGCTGAGCGGGGCGATATTATCTGTCCTTGCGGCAGTCAGAATATAACGGCTGAAATCCGGGGCAATTCGATTGTGTTGGCCTGTTTCCGCTGCGGCGCCAGTCTGGTGCTTAAAGCGGAGAATGCGGCGGATCTGGCGAGAATTGGCCGTGGGTTTGATGTGGATCTGGTACTGCCGCAATGCCTGCGAAAAAAATGAGAATTGAGAGCCTTATCAGGACTGTTGCCGGAAGGCAGCAGTTTTTTCTTTTCTGGTGGAACAGATACTTTTTTGCTGTCAGTAAGCTGGTATCTGGATTTATTCGTTGACGTTTTCGGTGGGATGGCGCTATAATGATACGTGGTTTGATTTGTTGTAAAAAAATAGCACAGCATTTGACGGGACTATCAGTGCTCATGGGGGACTGACAGTCCCTTTTGGTGTGATTGGACAAGGTGAGAAGATGAAGGCACTATTTGCCGCGATGCGGCAGGATCACTCCGTGGCGCAGATCGGCAGCTGTTTTGCCAAAAAGCAGGCCCAGAGTTTCGTATATGGTCTGGCGGGTTCTCAGAAACATGCGGTATTTGCGGCGGCGTATGATGCGTCGCCGCGGCCGCTGGTGATTGTGGTTCATGATCATGAGACGCTGGCCGAGTGGCAGGAGGATATGGCGTCGCTGCTGCCGGGAGTTCCGGTTGTTGAACTGCCGGAGCTCGATATTATGACTTTTTCCGCGGCGGCGAAAAGCGTGGAACTGTCTGCCAGGCGCATGGATGTATTGGGACGGCTGATGCGGCGGGAACCGGTCGTCGTGTTGGCAACGGCCGCCGCCGCTGTGCAAAAGGGCATCTCCCGGCAAGAATTTGAGCGGTTGAGCCTGCATCTGTCGTTGGGCGATAAAATGGAGCGGGAAGCCCTTCTGGCGCGTCTGGTTCAGCTTGGGTATCAGCGGGCGGCGGAAGTGGAACAGATGGGCCAGTTCAGCGCTCGCGGCGGGATTGTCGATTTTTTCCCAATCAATGCTTTGTTGCCGATCCGCGTTGAGTTTTTTGATGATGAAGTGGATTCGCTGCGCGAATTCACACTGGATACAAAACTTTCGGTACGCAATATCGGGGATGTCAGCGTATTGCCGCTGGCCAGTACCGATGAAGCTGGCCGGCCGGCTCTTTTCTTGTCTTATCTGGATGGCGCCGGAACGGTCCTTTTTGATGAGCCGATGCGGATCCGCGAGCAGATATTGAAAGGGATTAAAGAAAATCCAGCCATCCGGTCTCATATTTTCAGCTGGGAAGATTTGGTGGCCGGCGCGGCGCAAAATAACATTGTTTATACAGCGCTGATGCTGCAAAAAATTCACGGGGCGGAACCGGACAGCATTGTGAGTGTGGTGGTCAAGGCGGTAGCGCCATATCAAAGGCAGTTTGATTTATTGGCGGGAGATGTACAGGGATGGCTGGAGCAGTCCTCCCCGCTGCTGATGCTCATGGGAGATGCGTCAAAAGCGGCTTCTATGCGGGAAATCCTGGCTCGACACCGTTTGCCGTCGGTTTATGAAAAGCATCCGGAAAAACTGCATGACGGCATGGTAATGGTATCGGAAGGTACTTTGCTGAATGGTTTTGAACTGCCGGACATTCGGCTGGTCGTGGTTACGGAAAAGGATATTTTTGGACGGCAGAAGAAAAAGCTGCGGGCTTCGGCGCCGCAAGGGGAAAAAATCACCCATTTCCGCGATATTCATGTTGGGGATTACGTGGTGCATGTCAATCATGGTATCGGCAAGTACTTGGGGGTCGAAACGCTTGAAGTCGGCGGCGTGCACCGCGATTACCTGCATATTAAGTATGGCGGCGACGATAAACTTTTTGTGCCGACGGATCAGGTGCAGCTGCTGCAGAAATATATCGGGTCCGAGGGCGAAGTGCCGCGGCTGCATCGTATGGGCGGCACCGAGTGGGCCAAGGCCAAGGCGCGCGCCCGCGCTTCAGTAGAAGATATTGCCAAGGAGTTGATTGCGCTTTATGCCAGACGCCGCAGCGCCGAAGGCTTTGCTTATCCGCCGGATACCCCCTGGCAAAAGGAGTTTGAGGAGGCATTTCCCTATGAGGAAACGCCGGATCAGCTGTCGGCGGTCAAGGATATTAAAGCGGATATGGAAAAGCCGCTGCCGATGGATCGTTTGCTGTGCGGCGATGTCGGCTTTGGCAAGACGGAAGTTGCAATCCGGGCTGCGTTCAAGGCGGTTATGAGCGGCAAACAAGTGGCGGTTCTAGTGCCGACAACCGTGCTGGCGCAGCAGCATTACCAGACGTTTACCGCGCGTTTCCTAAATTTTGGTCCGGTAGTAGATGTGATCTGTCGTTTTCGTACGGCCAAAGAACAAAAGGAGACGATTGCCCGCACGGAACTGGGACAAGTAGATATTCTGATTGGCACGCATGCGCTGCTCAATCAGCGCAAGTTGAAATTTAAGGATTTGGGTTTGCTGATTGTCGATGAGGAACAACGTTTCGGGGTTAAGCAAAAAGAGAAGATCAAAAAGATATCCGCCGGCATCGATGTACTGACGCTGAGCGCTACGCCAATTCCCCGTACGCTGCATATGTCTCTGGTAGGCGCGCGGGATATGAGTATTATTGAAACGCCGCCGGCGGAACGCTTTCCGATTCAGACGTATGTGATTGAGGCGAACGACGGCATTATGGCCAGCGCAATCCGGCGGGAAATTAAACGCGGCGGACAGATTTATTTTATTTACAATCGGATTGAAACGATTGATAAGATGCGGCGGCATTTAGAAGAAATCGTGCCGGAGGCTCGTATTCAGACGGCTCACGGGCAAATGCCGGAAGAGATTCTGGAACGGGTTATGGTTGAGTTCTACGAAGGCCGGTATGATATTCTGCTGGCGACAAGTATTGTCGAGAACGGTCTTGATGTTGCCAATGCGAATACCATTATTGTCTATAATGCGGATTATTTCGGCTTGTCACAGCTGTATCAGATGCGCGGACGCGTTGGACGGTCCAATCATATGGCGTTTGCTTATTTTGTCTATCAGGCGGATAAAGTGCTGACGGAAACCGCGGAAAAGCGGCTGCAAGCCATGAAAGAGTTTGCCGAATTGGGAGCTGGGTTCAAAATTGCCATGCGCGACTTGGAGATACGCGGCGCGGGAAATTTGCTGGGATCGCAGCAGCATGGGCATATTGCCAGCGTCGGCTTTGAGATGTACTGCCGTTTGCTGGAAGAAGCGGTACAGGCTATCCGGACAGGTAAACCGGTTGAAGAAATTCCGGAGCCGGTGATTGAGGTGCAGGCTGAAGCCTATATTGACGGCAGCTATATTGACGATGCCATGCATAAAATTGAAGTGTACCAGCGGATTGCAGCGATTCGCCGGGAAGATCAATTGGGGACGCTGATCGATGAGCTTATCGATCGGTTTGGCGAGCCGACAAAGCCGGTGTTGCGTCTTTTGGATGCTGCCCGGATTAAAAATTATGCCCGCCGGCTGGGGATTAAATCCATTATTGAAAAGCCGGCAGTTTTAGAAATCACATTTTTGCCGCACCCGGATATTGCGCCGGATAGCCTGGTGCAGCTCAAGGCGCGCTTTGGCGCAGCCCTGCGGCTGCTGCCTTTGCAGCAGCTTATGCGGCTGAAGCTGGCAGCGTCGCATAAGAAAGATATTTTGCACTTTATTTTAATGCTGATGCAGCAGCTGGCCGGCGAAGAAACGACCGCTGCAGAAAAGAAGGGAAGCAGATAATCTATGGGAAAGATTACAGTAGCCGGTCTGGGACCGGGAGCTTTTGGGCTGATTACCATGGAGGCCTGGGAGACCATGCGCACGGCGCCGGTTTTACTCCTGCGCACGGCCAAACATCCCACGGTTGCCGAACTCAGACGGCGCGGAGTCAAGTTTGCTTCTTATGATGCGCTTTATGAGCAGGCGGAGAATTTTGAGGCGCTTTATCGGGGCATTGCCGAGAATCTGGTGCAGCGGGCACAGGCCGGGGAAGAGTTGGTATATGTGGTTCCCGGCAGTCCGTTGGTGGCAGAGCGTACAGTTGTGCTGTTGCGGGAACAGGCAGCCCGGGCCGGTGTGCCGTTGAAAGTCCTGCCGGGCATGAGTTTTGTTGAGATCCTTTATACAAGACTGGGGCTGGATCCTATAGAGGGGCTTACCATTGCCGATGCGTCGGACCTTGACCGCTTGCCGGTGGATCTGCCAACCGGCCTCATCGTTACGCAGGTTTATAACGAGGCAATTGCTTCCGAAACGAAACTGAATCTGATGGAATATCTGCCGGACGAGTATGAAGTCGTTTATGTGCATAATCTTGGTTTGCCGGATGAGAGCATTCGTTCAATTCCTTTGTTTGAACTGGATCGTCAGCCGGATATTGATCACCTGACGAGCCTTTATGTGCCGCCGGTGCGCAGAGGCGAGATCTTCAGCCTGGAGCCGCTGACGGATGTGATGCGCACGCTGCGTTCGCCAGGCGGCTGTCCCTGGGATATTGCACAGTCGCATGAAAGTCTGCGGCGCAATCTCATAGAAGAAGTATATGAAGTGATTGAGGCCATTGACTTGAAAGACTCGGAGCTTTTGTGCGAAGAACTCGGCGATTTGCTGCTGCAGATCGTGTTTCATGCACGGATGGCCGAGGAAGCCGGCGGATTTTCCATGCAGGATGTTGTCAACGGTATTACGGAAAAACTGATCCGTCGGCATCCTCATATTTTTGGCGATGTGCAGGTTGCCGATGCCGGCGAGGTCATGTTGAACTGGGAAGCAATCAAAAAACTGGAGAAACCGGAGCGGACTTCAGCGCTTGACGGTGTACCCAAGGATTTGCCGGCATTGGCCGCAGCAGAAAAATTGCAAAAGAAAGCATCTAAAGTCGGATTTGATTGGCAGGAAGCAGCGCCTGTCTGGGAAAAATGTGCGGAAGAACTGGCTGAATTAAAGGAAGCGGTAGGCGAAAAAAATACAGCGCATATTACAGAAGAATTTGGCGATGTCTTGTTTGCGCTGGTCAATCTTTCTCGTTTTTTGGAAGTGGATGCCGAGCTGGCTTTAATGGCTGCTAATCAGAAGTTTCATCGCCGTTTTTCTTATGTAGAACAACAGATAAAAAAGGCTGGACGACCTTGGAAAGAGTATGATCTGGTTCAATTAGATGCACTTTGGAATAAAGCCAAAGGCCTAGATAATACATGACTTTATTCTCTATTTTATCAAAAAAGCCGGGAATCAGAAATTTTTTTGATAAATTTGTAAAAATAAAGAGGAATCCTGTAAAAGATAGCGAATTAAGAGTAACGTAATAATTTCAAAGGAGGCAATACTCGTGAATAAGACTGAATTGGTAGCAAAGGTTGCTGAGAAGGCTGGTTTAACGAAAAAGGATGCTGAGAAAGCAGTGAATGCTCTTCTGTCCAGCGTTCAGGAAGCTCTTGTTAAAAAGGATAAGGTTCAGATGATTGGTTTCGGTACTTTTGAAGTAAAGGCCCGGGCTGCTCGTGCTGGACGTAATCCACAGACGGGCGACGCAATTAAGATTCCGGCTTCGAAGAATCCGGTTTTCAAAGCCGGCAAAGCTTTGAAGGACGCTGTCAACAAAAAGAAAAAGTAAAATCCTGTTCGCAGTGGACAGGGGCGTATTCCTGCGGGGACGCTGAAGGGGGATGTTGCATTCATGCAGCATCCCTTTCACTTTTTACAGGAGGGGGATACCATGGAAGGGAAGGTTGTGCTGATTACCGGCGGAACCTCGGGAATCGGCCTGGCAGCCGCCCGTCAGTTCTTACAGCGCGGAGCCGAGGTTGTGCTGGCAGGGAGAAATGCGGATCGCGGGCAGGCGGCGGTTCACGAGCTTGACGGCGGGCGGCACAGTTTTTTCCAGATGGCGGATGTACGCGAACCGGCTGCGTGTCAGGCAGCCGTGCAGGCAGCCGTAGGCCATTTTGGCCGTCTGGATGTATTGGTGAATTCTGCCGGGGTCTATTGTGAACAGGCGGCGGAGGCGCTGACCGAAGAAAGATATGCCGCCGTTATGGATACCAATGTCAAGGGAACGATGTTTATGGCCCGCTACGCTCTGCCGGAGTTGAAAAAGCAGTTGGGCAGTTCAATTGTCAATGTGGCTTCGGATGCCGGCTTACAGGGAAATTATGGCTGCAGTTTATATTGTGCATCCAAGGGCGCGGTTACTTTATTTACAAAAGCGCTGGCTCTGGAAGCGGCGGCCAGTCAAATAAGGGTGAACTGTGTTTGTCCCGGTGATATTGCTACGCCGCTTACCGAAGCGCAGCTGCGGGCAGAACCTTCTTATGAGGATGCGCTGCAAGCGATGCGTTCTGTTTATCCTTTGGGACGCATCGGCACGGCAGAAGAAGCCGCTGCCGTCATCGTATTTCTGGCTTCGCCGGCGGCTTCGTTCGTAACTGGCGCGGCCTGGAGCGTCGATGGCGGGATTACAGCCTGATTTTACTCGTCGGTTTCATGTTTCATTGCATGGGACAGACGGATATGTTAGAATAAAGGTCAACATAAAAGGGGAACGGGATTTGGAGGAACCGGAGATGCAGGGAAAAAGCTTTCTGATTGTCGCGGCTTCTATTGGCGCAGGCCATGTGAAAGCGGCGGAAGCAGTGGCGGATGAACTAAAAATTAAATACCCGGAGGCAGCGATTCGCATTGTTGATTTTACGATGTGGCGCGTATCCTGGGCAACGGCATTTATGAAGGCCGCCTATCTGGCGATCCTTCATTTTGTGCCGAATCTATACGAGTTCCTTTATAAATTTACCGGCGGCCGGGCCGGCGGCATCTCAGTTCAGAGCCTTATATCGGTGATAACCCAGTACGATATAGCCGCACTCATTAAAAAATACCGGCCGGATGCCATTATCTGTACGCATCCTTTTCCAGCCGGGGCTACTTCCTGGTTAAAGAAGAAGCATCCGGATGATTTCCTTTTTGCGACGGTTATTACGGATTATTCGGTTCATCAGATGTGGATTTATCCGAATGTCGATCGTTATTTTGTGGCCCGTGAAGCCATGAAAACGGATTTGATCGCTGCGGGACTGACGCCGCAGCATATTTGCGTCACCGGGATTCCGGTGACCGGCAGCTTTCACCGGGCGGAGGACCGGCCGGGTATTTTGCGTGCGCTTGGGCTAACGGATACGCAGCCGGTGGTTCTCATTATGGGCGGCGGACTGGGACTGGGCGGCGTTGATTTTGCGCTTATGCAGCTGGAAAAGATGACGATGCCGTTGCAGATTCTGGTCGTTGCCGGACGCAATGCGGAGCTCAAAGCGCGGGTGGAGGCCATTGCGGCTCGTTCGCAGCATAAGGTGGAGGCATGGGGTTATTCCACTCGGGTACGCGAGCTCATGGCGGCGGCTACGCTTCTCATCAGCAAACCCGGCGCGCTGACGATCAGCGAGGCATTGGCGGCGGAACTGCCAATGTTGCTGCATGAACCGATTCCCGGGCCGGAGACGGAAAATGCTGTTTATGCGGCCCGACGGGGTACAGCTATATGGCTAAAGTCTGATGAAAAACTCGGCGAAGCCATTGCTGATGTTCTTACGCATCCGGAGCGATTGGATGAGATGCGGGAAAATGCGCGGCAAGTCAAGCGCCCCTTTGCTGCTCGGGAAATTGTTGCTTGTCTGTCGGAGTCTTTGAAAATATTTGAGAAACGTCACTGAATGGTTCTTTAGCCCGAAGGGATTCGCTTTTTTCGTGGCGAAATATATCTAACGTCGGATAGCAATTGCTGCGATTTTGTGTCAGCAATGAAAACTAAGCTGGCGGCGGAAGACAGGCGCCGTTTTCAGCGCAGAAAAACTGGTGAGAACAATGACATTGAAAAAGCTGGACAAACAGGGAGACGGCAATTTGATTTGCCCGACCTGTGGCCAAACACTTGATTTTGTTGATGGCGGGGCCGTACGGGTGGTGGATGGGCAGCTGGATATGGAAAATATCAAGCCCAAGTATGAGTGCAAGAACTGCGGGGTGTATTACCGCGAGGTACTGCAGTCCGGTTATTATGATGCGTTTCCTTTGGCGAAGGCAGATTCTGCCCCCGTGTTGTCGGAGCATGACCCGGTGCCGGTGAAAAAACCGGTGAAAAAGAAAAAACATCATTTGCTTAAGAAAATCCGTTCGACTGGTGAATTGCTGCCGGTTACGCTGCAGCGCGATCGGGACGGTCACTGCCCCTGCCCGCGCTGCGGAGCTTTGATGGACTATGTGGAAGGACAGCCGGTGCGGCTGATTGACGGTAAACCGGATATGGAAAATGTGCTGGATCATTTTATTTGCGGCCAGTGTCATTCAGTTTATCGGCGGATTGTAAATACAGATTATTTTCAATGGACAGAAAAATGAAGAAAATATGAATGACTTTTCAAAAATGCTTGCAGAAATAGGAATTTCTTTGTATTATAAAAGTATCTTTTGATGGTGGTTGCGGGAAAGCAGGGAAAATATGGAAGGGCGAAAAACAGCAGGCTCCGGCCGTCATATAAATTGGTTCGTGCTTATGCTGGTGGGCATTTTCGGTTATTTTTCCTATACTTTTGTTTGTCAGCAAATCCATCTGAATGCGATTGAACGCGATTATGCGGCGGCACAGGCGCGGCTTGACAGCGCCCGTGAGGAACATGCGGCGTTGCAGCAGGAAAAGGCTGAGCTGGAAGATCCCGCTTATGTTGAGAAGGTGGCCCGAGAAGATCTGGGCATGACCCGGCAGGGGGAACTGCCTTATATTGCATCGCGCAAGTAATGGGGAACCTGATGATAGGTCCTTGACACTCGGAAAGAGGCAAGGGTATAATAAGCGTGTAATGTAAATGTTAAGGAGGAAGTAATTTGTCCATTGAAGTTGGCGCTGTGCTGGAAGGTATTGTGACCGGCATCACGAAATTTGGTGCTTTTGTCGAGCTTCCTGGCGGGAAAGTCGGCCTGGTTCATATTTCTGAGGTCGCGGATGTGTACGTGAATGATGTGAAGGATTTTCTGAAAGACCGTCAGAAAGTGAAAGTAAAGGTACTGACGGTGGATGAGCATGGCAAGATTGGTCTGTCAATCAAAAGACTGCAGGAGAAGAAACCGGAGGCTCAGGGAGCGCAGGGCGCGCCAGGAGTTCGTACGCCGGCATTTCGCCCGCAGCATCGCGAGCACCGGCCGCCGACGAATGATTTTCGGCGGCAGGGACGCTTTAACAGCGCCCCGCTTACTTTTGAAGACAAATTATCTAAGTTCCTCAAGGACAGCGATGAGCGGCTGACGGATCTGCGGAAAAAGACAGATTCCAAACGCGGCGGTCGCGGCGGCTCTCGCCGGTCTGAATAAAAGGGATTCAGAAAGCACTCTGCAAAGGGTGCTTTTTGTGATTATCGGTCAGTGTTGGATGGGATGAATATGGCAGAAATGCTGGCGCGGGTAGAAAAATTTTGCGAACAAAATAAATTACTGGTTCCGGGAGCTTCGGTGCTGATTGCTTGTTCAGGCGGTCCCGATTCTCTGGCGCTGGTTCAGGTACTGCTGGCATTGCGGGAACGGTATCGGCTGCATTTGGCCGTCGGTCATTTTGAGCATGGTATCCGAGGGGCGGCATCTCTTGAAGATGCTGCTTTTGTGCGGGATTTTTGCCAACGGCAAGGGCTGCCTTTTTATCTGGCGGCTGCCGATGTGCCGGCCTATAGTCGGCAGCATCATTTATCTTTGGAAACAGCGGCGCGAATGCTGCGTTATCGTTTTTTGCGGGCGACGGCCCAAAAGCTTGGGGAGGGCACCCTGATTGCTACGGCCCATCAGGCGGATGATCAGGCCGAGACGGTGCTCATGCGGATTTTACGCGGGACCGGAGTGGATGGCTTGGCTGGTATACAACCGAAAACTGCCGATATTATTCGACCGCTGCTCTGCGTGCCGCGGGCAGAAATTGAGGCTTATTGTCAACAGCAGGGACTGCAGCCGCGTTATGATGCGACCAATGCTGTTCCCGATTGTACGCGCAACCGTTTGCGGCTTAGGTTATTGCCGCAGCTTGCCCGGGAGTATAATCCGGATATTGCCGCATCGCTTTGCCGCTTGGCAGCAATCGCCGCAGAGGAAAGTGATTTTTTGGCCGGTGAGGCGCAAGCCGCCTGGGATGAGATGGCAGTGCCTTTGGAAAACGGCATGCAGCTGCCTTTGGCAGCTTTTCGGCGATTGCATCCGGCTTTGCAGCTGGCGGTATTGCGGCGGGCGGTCAGCGGTGAACAGGGAACCGACGGGCTGGGTTATGTTCATTACCACGCTTTGCGCCAGTTGCTGCAGAACGGGCGGACCGGGGCTGGACTGCGATTGCCGCATGGTATTGAGGTTCGGATTGCCTATGGCGTAGCTGTTTTCCTGACGGCAGCCGATGATAGTTCGGGGGTTGCGTCGTCGGCAGAGCAGTCGTTTGTTTCCTGCCTGCTGACGGTGCCTGGCGTTACGGACTTGCCGGAAAGCGGCTGGCAGGTGACGGCGGAGCTATTGACCGAAGCTTCTCCAGTTGCTGGTGCCGATTGCATTCTTTGCGATGCGGATCAGCTGCCGGGACCTTTACATATCCGCAGCCGCCGGCCGGGAGATAAATTGGTGATTGAGAGCGGCACGCAAAAAGTTAAAAAGCTGCTGATTGACCATAAAGTGCCTCGCTGGGAACGCAATCAGGTGCCTGTTTTTACTGCCGGCAATATGATTTTTTGGGTCGGCGGCATCCGGCAGGCTGCCGTGGCCCGCGTTACCGATACAACTCGCCATTTTTTGCGTTTAACCCTGGTGCGGAAATGAGTTTCGGCGCCAGACAGGGAAAATTTATAACACAGGAAAGAGGAATACCTATTATGATGATGGATGATGTAGAAAAAGTGTTGTTTACCAAAGAGAGACTGGATGCCAAAGTGGCTGAACTGGGGCAGAGAATTAGTCTTGATTATGTGGATAAAGAAATTTTTGCCGTGGGCATTCTCAAGGGCGCGTTTGTTTTTGCGGCCGATCTGGTACGCAATATCAATCGGCCGCTGCAGATGGATTTTATGATTGCATCCAGTTATGGGAACGGCGCTAAATCCAGCGGTACGGTGAAAATCATGAAGGATCTTGATTTCGATATTGCGGGCAAACATGTACTGCTTATTGAGGATATTATTGATTCCGGGCTGACCATGAAATACCTGATTAAGAATTTGCAGACCCGCCATCCGGCCAGTGTCAAACTTTGTGCGCTGCTTTCCAAGCCTTCGCGCCGACAGGCCGATGTGACGATTGATTACTGCGGATGGGAAGTTCCCGATGAGTTTCTTGTCGGTTATGGTCTTGATTATGCGGAAAAATATCGCAATCTGCCTAGCATTGGCATTTTAAAACGGGAAATTTACTCGTAATAGTTTGTACAATGCGGCATTTGATGGTATAATAGATTCTCGTGGAGTCTTTTATCCTGACTCCCGTTATTAAGGAGGATGACCGATTGAGCAAGTTTGCCAGAAATGTAGGATTTTATTTGTTGATCATCTTTGTAGCGATTACAATTATCGACTACTTTTCAACAAAAAGCACTACAAAACAAGAGATAAATTATACTGCTTTTTTGCAGCAGGTCGATGCTGGTAATGTTGCTAATGTTACCATGGTCGACAATATCATCAAGGGGACTTTGTCGGATGGAACCGCCTTCACGACCGTTACCCCGAATGCGCCCAATGGCGATTCCAGCCTGGTAGAAAAGCTGCAGGCAAAGAATGTCGATATCAAAGCGGAAAATCCGCCGGAGCCGCCATGGTGGTCGACGATGTTTTCTTCTCTCTTGCCAATGCTGCTTTTGATTGGCGTATGGTTCTTTATCATGCAGCAGACGCAGGGGGGCGGCGGTCGGGTTATGTCGTTCGGCAAGAGCCGGGCGCGTATGAGCGGTGCTGATAAGGTAAAAGTGAATTTTTCGGATGTTGCCGGAGCGGATGAAGCGAAGCAGGAACTTGAGGAGGTCGTAGAATTCCTCAAGCATCCGAAAAAGTTTAATGAGCTGGGCGCCCGGATTCCTAAGGGCGTGCTGCTGTTTGGCCCTCCGGGTACCGGCAAGACCCTGCTGGCGCGCGCGGTGGCCGGCGAAGCCGGCGTGCCGTTCTTTACGATCAGCGGCTCCGATTTTGTCGAGATGTTTGTTGGCGTCGGCGCTTCACGCGTGCGGGATCTTTTTGAACAGGCCAAGAAAAATGCTCCTTGTATTGTCTTTATTGATGAAATCGATGCTGTGGGCCGTCAGCGCGGCGCTGGCGTCGGCGGCGGTCATGATGAGCGTGAACAGACGCTGAATCAGCTGCTGGTTGAGATGGATGGCTTTGCGGCCAACGAGGGGATCATCATTATTGCGGCGACAAACCGTCCTGATATTTTGGACCCGGCGCTGCTTCGTCCGGGCCGTTTTGACCGGCAGATCGTTGTTGATAAACCGGATGTACGGGGTCGACTGGCAATCCTTAAGGTGCATACCAAGGGGAAACCCGTTGATAAAGATGCGGATCTCGATATTCTGGCGCGGCGTACCCCGGGATTTACCGGTGCCGATCTCAGCAACTTAGTCAATGAGGCGGCTTTGCTTTCGGCGCGGCGCAATCGTAAGTCGATTGGGATGGATGCGCTGGAAGAATCCATTGAACGGGTCATGGCCGGACCAGAACGCAGGTCCAAGGTTATGAGCGATAAAGAAAAGCGGCTTACGGCTTACCATGAAGGCGGGCATACGTTGGTCGGCATGCTGCTGCCGAATGCAGATCCGGTGCATAAGGTCACGATTATTCCTCGTGGCCGTGCGGGCGGGTACACGCTGATGCTGCCGAAAGAAGATCGTTCTTATGAGACGCGCAGCGAGCTGATGGATGAACTCAAGACCTTGCTGGCGGGCCGTGTTGCGGAAGAAGTTATTCTGAAGGAAATCAGCACCGGGGCGCAGAGTGATATTCAGCGGGCTTCGCAGGTTGTGCGCAGCATGATTACCCAGTATGGTATGAGCGATGTCCTCGGACCGATTTCTTTTGGCGAGGGACATAATCATCAGGTATTTCTGGGACGCGATTTCAATAATCAGCGCAATTATTCGGAAGAGGTTGCCTGTGAAATTGATAAGGAAGTTCGTAAGTATATTGAAGATGCCTATGAGGAATGCCGTACGATCATTACGGACAATGTTGATAAACTGCATTTGATTGCACAGGCGCTGATTGAACGCGAAACGTTGAATGCGTCCGAACTTGAGGAACTGATGACCAAGGGAAAGATCAGTGATGCCGGAGTGGTTGCTGATGCGCCGGCAGATCAGAACTCCGATGGTAAACCAGCGGAGCTTCCTGTTCAGCCCGTGCCGGAATCCGTTCCAGTTGCAGAAACCGCCGCAGAGGACAAAGGCGATGAACCGTTGGCTAAGCCGGTTGAACCAAAACTTAATATCACCAGACATGAATAAGCCTGAGGCGATCAGCGGTGTTTGCTACTAAAGCAGGATTGCAGCGCCGAGCCTTGCTGGAGATTGACTGGTATGGCAAAAGAGAGCTGTTTTTCGGAGCAGTTCTCTTTTTTTTTGCAGGCCTTGCATTTTTATTTGCTTAATGTTATACTGATACTGTAATCCATTAAATACATACCGTTATAAGAGCAAAGCAGCTCGTCGGAAAATTTCCGGCGGGCTTTTGTTTTATCATCGAAAGGAATACGGCTTATGCATACACAGGCAAAAATACAAGTGCTGAAAAATATGCGGCTGTCCTTGGAAAACATGGATACGATCGCTTTAAAACGGCATACACATGAAGCCGCGCGTATGGGTATTGATCCTGTCGTTGCTATACGCTATGGTCTGGTGGACGGTATTCAGGCGTTGAGCGCTGCTTTTGATGATGGGGAGATTTTTATTCCCCAACTTCTGGTGGCTGCAGAGGCCGTAGGAGATTCAATCCGCATTCTTCGGCGGCAGCTGGGGCGGGCGGAAGACAAGCGCTCGGTCCCGTCGTCGGGTAAAGTTCTCGTCTACGCGGTGGAAGGAGATATTCATGATATTGGGAAGACAATTGTGGCTACGATTTTAGCCGCCAGTGGTTTTACCGTTATGGATCTGGGGCGCAATGTAGCTGCCGTACGGGTTGTTGAAGCGGCTCGACAGCAGCAGGCGGACGTTATTATCGGATTTGCGCTGATGACGACAACGCTGCCGGTGCAGCGGGAACTTATCAAATGCCTTTGCGAACAGGGACTGCGACAGCAATTTGCTGTTCTGGTCGGCGGGGCAGCTGCTTCGGCAGAATGGGCTCGGGCCATTGGCGCCGATGCGTATGCCGATTCGCTGGTATCGACTGTGGAGTTGGTGCGGCGATTGAGCGGCCGGCGCAAGCTGCATCTGGCAACTTAATTTTATACGGAGGGTGGATCGTATGGATCGCAGGGACTCTAAATCCGTGCAGCCGAGTGAAACTCTCGGACTCTCCGCCAAAAAAATTCATGTAAATGTGAGAATAGAGGCAAACAAATGGCAGGAAAAAATGTTGTGGCAATTGTACAGAAGCCAACGAGTACGGCTCGGCAGCGTTTTTATCGTAAGAATGTTAATTTTTTTCATTTGGTTAAGAAATTAAAATTATGGCCGGCGCGTTCCGGTGTTCTGCATGGAATTCGTACAATCGAAGAAAATGGCGATACCGCAGTCATCACAACGCACTGCGGCGAGACATTTTCCATTCGGAATTCTCGGACTTGTCGGGCAGCCCGCTGGCTCCGTAATAAATGGTGTATTAAAGCGTGTAAAAAATGTGCAATTCCGGATTGGAAACTGGAAAAATATACAAATACCACGATGACGCATAAATGGGGCGCCGGGCTTTAAAAAAGCTTTTTTTGCTGTTTTATAACGGTAAATAATTATTTGAAAAACAGGAGGCAAAGAAAATGAAGGAAAAAATGACAGGTCGGGAAGTGCTGTTGAATGTTTTGCAGGGGAAGACGGCTGACAGGCTGCCGGTCATGAGCGTTTGTCAGTATGCAACTTATGAATTGATGGATGCAGCCGGAGCTGCCTGGCCAGAAGCACATCGGGATGCGCAGCTGATGGCTGCTTTGTCGGGCGCCGGCGCTTCTATTCTTGGGCTGGATGCGGTACGGGCGCCTTATTGCCAAACGGTGGAAGCAGAAGCGTTTGGCGCCGTAGTTAAAGAGGGAGGAAAAACGCATATACCAAGTATTGCCCGGCATCCATATACCTTTGATGATTGTCCGGCTTGTCCGGCTGATTTTTTAATGCGCGGCCGCATCCCAACGGTATTGGAAGCGGTCCGGATCATGAAAGCGCAGCTGGGAGAGCATACGGCGGTGATGGGTGGCATCGGCGGTCCTTTCAGCATTGCCAACAGTTTGGTGGGAATTACGCCCTTTCTGAAAGCTATGTTTAAAAAACCGGAGACGATTATTCCGTTTTTAGAAGCCGGCTATGAAGCTGCACTGACGCTGGGAGAGGCCTTTATTGCAGCTGGGGCAGATATTATTGTCGTTGAAGATATGATGGCCTCCTTGGACATGATCAGTCCCAAAAATTTTCGGATGATGGCAGCGCCGTATGAAAAGCGTCTCATTGAAAAATTATCGGTGCCGGTGATTTTACATATCTGCGGCAAATTGGATAAGGTTATGTCCGATATTGCGGCAACCGGCGCCGCGGCAATCAGTGTAGAATCGGCGGTGGATATTCCGGCCGTCCGGACCATGTTTGCGGCGGAGGGAATCACAACGCCGATTGCCGGCGATATTAATCCGTCCGGCGTACTGCTTTCCGGCACACCAGATGAGGTACGGGCCGCCGTCAGAAATGCAGCAACCCGCGGGGTAAGCATTATATCTCCTGGCTGTGCTGTTGCGCCTGGCACGCCGCTGGCCAATTTGCGGGCAATGGTTGAAGAGGGGCGCCGGGTTTCTCAAGCGTGAAACAGCATAAAAAAACATCGCTGCTAATAGAGCGCAGCGATGTTTTTTTAGTATCTCAGTAGTGCTGTTCTAAATCCTGCTCGGTAATGCGTTTCCGAAAGATCCAGTAGGTCCATCCCTGATAGAGTAAGATGACTGGAACCAGGCAGGCGGCAGCAATTGACATAATGGTCAGCGTATACGGAGATGAGGCGGCATTATAAATCGTGAGGCTCCATTCCGGCTGCAGATTGGATACCATGATGCGAGGAAAAAGACCGGCAAAGATGGCGGCTGTCGCCATTACAATTGTCAGTGAACTCAAAATGAAGGACGGCCAGATTTTTTGCCGCCAGTAGGCAATCCAGCTGCTCAGAAAGAGCAGGGCAGTGAGCACCAGCAAAATGACAGCCAATGGATGCTGGAGAAAATCTGTTTTCCCAACAGTCATCAACGCGTAGGCCGCCAATGCCAGCAGCGCCGCTAAGCCGCTGCGGCGTCCCAATGTTTGCAAGCGCTGGTCCAAGGGGCTGTGGTCCAGTCGTAAAGTAAGAAACGCCGCGCCATGAAAAGTAAACAGAAGCAGAAAGGTTACTCCTCCCAGCAGCGTATAGGGCGTCAGTAAGTCAATAAAGCGGCCGATATACAGCATGTGTCCGTTGATGGGTAGCCCGGCCAGCAGATTAGTTACCGCCACGCCCCAGAGTACAGCCGGTACAGCGCTGCCAAAGCAAATGGACCAGTCCCAGAAGGTATGCCATGATTCTCTATCGAGGCGGTTGCGCAGTTCAAGACCGGCGCCACGGAAAATCAACGCGCAAAGCAGTAAAAAAAGAGCCATGTAAAACGCGCTGAACATTGTTGCATAGACATGCGGAAACGCGGCAAAAAGCGCGCCGCCAGCGGTGATCATCCACACTTCGTTGCCGTCCCAAACAGGAAGAATTGTACGCAGCATGAGGCGGCGTTCTTTTTCATCGTTTCCCAGCAGCGGCGCGATCATGCCGACGCCATAGTCAAAACCCTCGAGCAGAAAAAAGCCGGCAAATAAGACGGTAATAAGAATGAACCAAAGAATATTGAGATCCATTATTCATCCCTCCAATCTTCCAGACGGGCCGGCGTTTTACGAATATACCGCAGGGCCGCATACAGTGCTGCCAGCGCCAGGGCCAGATATACCAGCGTATAGCCGACAAGCGTCATCAGCACTTCTCCCGGAGCCAGAACCGGTGAAAAGGCATCCATGGTCTTTTGCAGTCCGACGACAATCCAAGGCTGCCGTCCGGCTTCCGTGATAAACCAGCCGGTTGTGTTGGCAATAAAGGGCAGCGGCAGAGAAAGAATGAGCAGCCAGAGCAGATAGGGGCAGTTTTTCTCTTTTCTGAGCATCCATATCGTCGCCAAAGCCAGCAGCAACAGAATGCCGCCGGCTGCCAGCATGATGCGGAAACTCCAGAAAAGGCCGGTGACGGCCGGCACGTAATTGCCAGCGCCGTACTGTTTGACCGAGAGATCCTGCAGTTCCTTTATGCCTTTTACTTCACCGGACGGCCGGTTATGTACCATGAAGGAAAGCATATTTGGCACATCAATGGCAAACGTGTTTTCCTGTTTGTCGGTATCGATGAGAGCGACGGCCGTAAACGGCGCCGGATCGGCTGATTCCCACAGCGCCTCCATTGCGGCCAGTTTCATTGGTTGTACCTTCGCTACATATTGTGCCTGCAAATGTCCGCTGCCCATAGCGCCCAGCAGGCCAATGACCGTAAAGACGGCAGCGCCTCTCAGGCATTGGCGGAATACGGCCATCGCCGGACCGCGTTGCAGCACCTTATAGGCGCAGATCGCCAGCAGCAGGCAGCCGCTGGTTGCGATGCAGGCAAATAAGGTGTGGGTAAACTGAAAAATTGCATACGGATTGGTAATCAACGCAAAAAAATCAGTCATTTCAGCGCGTCCGTTGCGCAGAATATAGCCGACCGGATGCTGCATAAAGGAATTGGCGACCAGAATCCAAAAAGCTGATAAATTACTGGCTAGCGCTACAATCCAGATACAGGCACAATGCAGTTTCGGCGATAGTTTTTTCCAGCCGAAGACCCAGAGCCCGAGGAAGGTAGATTCCAGGAAAAAAGCAGACAGCGCTTCCAGCGCCAGCGGGGCGCCAAAAATATCGCCCATAAAGCGAGAATATTCCGACCAGTTCATGCCGAAATGAAATTCCTGTACAATTCCGGTTACGATTCCCATACCAAAGTTGATGAGAAAAATCGTGCTAAAAAATTGAATGAGTCCACGGCAATGTCGTTTCCACTCCGGCCGCTGTGTTTTTACATAGCAGGTCTCCAGCAGGGCAAGAAAAATAGAAAGCCCCAGGGTCAGAGGAACAAACAGAAAATGGTACGTCGTGGTGATGGCAAATTGCCAGCGTGACAGAGACAGTACATCCATAAGTATCCTTCCTTTCCGTCGTTCCGGCATTTTATTGTATTGTATCGTTATTGCAAACAATAATGGCCGGAAAATCATTTTCGTTTACAACTTGATTATACGTCAATGAATCGGGAAAAACAATCAATTACAATAATTTTCTTAAAAATTATTGTAAAAAAAGCCCCGCTTTGATAAGCGGGGCGAGGAAGGAAAGAGATGGTTAATCTTCAATAGCAGTTACGTCATAGCCGGCGTCTGCAATCGCATTTTTAATCGTTTGGCGATCGGCAGCGCCGTCGGCAATCGCGCAGGAATCCTGCAGGCTTACCGTGATGTTGCTGAGACCCTTAATCTCCGACAATGCCTCCTTGACGTGCGTCGTACAATGATCGCACATCATGCCTTGAATTTTGATTTTCATTGGATATTCCTTCTTTCCGCCTTACGGCAAACCTATTTGAATTTATGGTTTCAGCGCCGGATACGGCGCAAATTTGAAACGGCGAAGCCGCAGGGCATTCATGAGTACGGAGACTGAAGAAAGGCTCATCGCGGCGGCTGCCAACATCGGGTTTAGCAGCGGGCCGCCAAAAAGATGCAGCGCTCCCATAGCGACTGGAATGCCAAGGATGTTATAACCGAAAGCCCAGCCCAGATTTTCCCGTATGTTGCGCATGGTCCCCCGGCTGAGTTCAATGGCTCGGGCGATATCACGCAGATCACTGTGCATCAGAACAATGTCGGCACTTTCGATGGCAATATCGGTCCCAGAGCCGATGGCAATGCCAATATCAGCCCGGGCCAAAGCCGGGGCGTCGTTGATGCCGTCGCCGGCCATAGCTACGGTGTGGCCATGGGCCTGTAAAAGCTGAACTTCCCGGGCTTTGTCTTCCGGCAGAATTTCGGCCCTGACCTCCGTTATGCCGACTTCTTTGGCAATTGCCCGGGCTGTTCGCAGGTTGTCGCCCGTCAGCATGATGACTTGAATGCCCAAATGCTGCAAGCGTTCAACGGCATCGCGGCTTTCCGGTTTGACCGTATCTGCCAAGGCGATGATGCCGCGGCAGGTGTTTCCGGTACTGATAAAAACAGGCGTTTTTCCTTTTTCGGCTAGTTGGTCGGCCCGCGTCAGCAATTCGGCGCTGATTTCTACCTGCTGGTCTTCCAGCCATTTGCTCTTGCCGACGCGCAAGGGCTGTCCATTCAGCAGCGCTTCAATGCCTTCGCCGGGAACGGCATTGAAAGCAGCCAGCCGCTGCAGGCGCAAATGCCGACGGAGAGCGAGATCTGTGACGGCAGTGGCCAGAGGATGCTCCGATCCGTTTTCGGCCGAAGCAGCCAGACTGAGCAGCGTATTTTCCGTCAGTCCCTCCGGGATAATATCAGTGACGGCTGGTTTTCCTACCGTTAAAGTGCCGGTCTTATCCAGTACAATGGCGCTGATATGCTGAGCGGTTTCCAAAGCTTCACCGCCTTTAATGAGAATGCCGTGTTCGGCACCCTTGCCGGTGGCAACCATAATGGCTGTTGGTGTGGCTAATCCCAAAGCGCAGGGGCAGGCAATAACCAGTACGGAAACGAAGATCGTGAGTACGAATTCCGGGGATTCACCGGCAAAAAACCAGCCGCCTGCTGCTAATAAGGCAAGGGTGATTACAATGGGAACAAAATAACCGGAAACGGTATCGGCAATGCGGGCAATCGGCGCCTTGGATCCCTGCGCTTCTTCAACCAAACGTACAATACGTGCCAGGGCGGCATCTTCACCAATTTTTGTGGCCCGGTATTTAAAGAAACCGGTTTTATTGATCGAAGCGCCGAATACTTCATCGCCGATGCCGTGGGTAGCAGGCATGGACTCTCCGGTAAGCATGGATTCATCGATGCTGGCGACGCCTTCGGTAATCACCCCGTCAACCGGCAGCGCTTCACCGGGACGAACAACAACCTGATCGCCTGGTTTGACCTCACTGACGGGAATTTCTTTTTCTCCTTCACGATCCTGAATACGGGCTGTTTTGGGAGCGAGATCCAGCAGCGAGCGCACCGCTTGTGAGGTTTTGTTTTTTGCAATGGCTTCCAGATATTTGCCTAAAGTGATCAGCGTAAGTATGGTGCCGGCTGATTCAAAGTAAATCTGATGGGTGTAACTCTGGTAGCCAAGGGAAATCATTGTCATGGCAAACAGACTATAGAACATTGCGGCCAGCGTACCGACGGCAATCAAGGAATCCATATTGGGCGCCAGATGGAAAAGATTTTTCAGTCCCTTGCTGTAAAAGTCACGGCCAATAAAAAGAATCGGCAGCGTGAGGACAAACTCCAGACAAGCCGAATTCATCGGATAAAGGGCCGGGTTTAAAAGGGGCGGCATGTAAAACCAGCCGGTTGCTTCAGCCAGCATATGTCCCATGGAAACCATGAGCAGCGGAACCAGAAACAGCAGCGACAACAGTAAACGAAAGCGCATGGTCCGGATGTGATCTTCCGGTGACAGCACCGCCTCGGGATCGTGGACGACACCATAGCCGGCTTTGACGACGGCTGCTTCAATGGCTGCGGCCGTGGTTATTTTTTCATCAAAATCTACCCGCAAGGTTTCGGCGGCCAGATTTACCGAGGCGACTGAGACGCCATCCGTTTTTTTGACAAATCGTTCTACCCGGGTAGAACAAGCAGCGCAGCTCATGCCGCTGATTTTATACATTTTTTTCATTGGTCAGGGTCTCCCTTCCAGCATAGACGCAAAAACTATTTAGTAATGAGCTTCTCAAAAATTTTGTTGATCTCCTCAATTTTTTCTTCCGGATGCCGGGCCATACAGGCGTCTTTTACACAGCTGCGCATATGGCCCTGTAAAATCTGCAGTTCGGCTCTTTTTAAGAGCGATTGGGTGGCGAGCAACTGATTCGTCACATCGATGCAATAGCGACCTTCTTCAATCATCTTGATAATGCCGTCAATCTGGCCGCGGGATATTTTTAACGCTTTCAGAGCAGCGTCACGTTCTTTGGTCATATTTACCTCCCATACCCCGTAGGGGTGTTTTCACGTTTATTATGCGCTATTTCTTTTTTTTTGTCAATCGTTCGGTGCAGTGAACGATCATGTTTTTTAGAAAATAATACGCCGGACAGAAAAAATTCTGCCGGCGTAGAAGCTTTTTTAGCGTATTTTCTTTTTTAAATCACGGAAAAACGAATGGACAACTTTTTTGTAAGCATCGCGCAAATCCGTTGAATAATCATCTGTGCGGGAATCGTCGCGAGAGAAAATTTCTTTGCCGGTTTTGGCGTTATAAACGATAAAACGCAGCCGGACCGTGGCGGTATTTACGGTTACATCTGGAATATATTGAGGAATCTGACGCGTGTGCGTGATCGTATGCTGATGGCCATCCCTGTCCGTATAGGTATCGGATTCCTCAATCTGTTTCCATTCCGTATGCGCCGGCACCACATAGGAACCGGTGTGATATTCGGTCAGTACGGTCCGGATATAAGCATCGACAAACTGGCCGCAGTTGGCGGTCAATAAAGAAGCGGCTTGTTCCGGGTCTTCCTGCATCATCCGGTCGAGATCCCGTCCCAGCTGCAAGGAAATCTTGCGAGAAAGCTGATCCGGTGAAAGCAGGGCATACGGAGCGTCGTCGGCGCCTTCTTTTTGGTAATCAGCCATTGCTACCCGGATCAGAAGATCGCTGCCAACAGGATCTGCCTGCTTCATCAGCTCAACATCCGGGTCATAAATCAGCATGGTCTTGATCTGATGAAAATCAAAATCTTTATCAGTCAGATCAAAACGCTCGGCATGGGCGGCAGGCAAAAACAATAAAAAAGAAAAAGTCAATGTCAGCACCAGCAGGGAGAGCTTTTTCATGGCGATTACCTCCGTGTTATATTCAGATCTTTAGCGTCTTGAAGCGTTCAACAGCGCGCAGCGTATCTTCCCGGTTGCCAAAAGAGGTCAGGCGGAAATACCCTTCGCCGCAGGGACCGAAACCAGCGCCCGGCGTGCCGACAATATTGATTTCAGTGAGCAGTTTATCAAAGAAATCCCAGGATGGCATCCCGTTTGGTGTTTTAAGCCAGATATAAGGCGCGTTGATCCCGCCGAAAGCAGTGATGCCGACGGCGCCTAATCCTTCGCGGATAATACGGGCGTTTTCCATATAATAGGCAATGGTTTTTTTGACCTGCTGCTGGCCGGCTGCGGAGTAAATGGCCTCAGCGCCGCGCTGCACAATATAGGCGGTGCCATTGAACTTGGTCGTATGACGGCGGTTCCAAAAGGCGTTCAGCGAATGGCGGGAACCATCCGCCGCTTTGCCAAAGACGGTCTTGGGAATTACGGTATAACCGCAGCGCGTTCCGGTAAAACCGGCTGTTTTGGAAAAAGAACGGAATTCAATGGCAACATCGCGAGCGCCGTCAATTTCGTAAATAGAACGGGGAACATCCGGCTCGGTGATATAGGCTGCGTAAGCCGCATCAAATAGAATGACCGCATCGTTTTCCCGGGCGTAATGCACCCATTTTTCCAGTTCGCTGCGGGAGAGCGTTGTCCCCGTAGGGTTATTCGGGCAGCAGAGGTAAATCATGTCAACGTGTTCTGTCGGCAGGGACGGAGCAAAGTTATTTTCGGCGTTGCAGGGCAGATACACTACGCCGGCAAAATGTCCGTCAGTTTGTAAACTGCCGGTGCGCCCGGCCATGACATTGGTATCCAGATAAACCGGATAGACAGGATCCGTGATGGCAACGACATTCGCAGCGCCGAAGATTTCCTGGATATTGCCGCAGTCACTTTTTGAACCGTCGCTGACGAAGATTTCATCGGGCGTAATTTTTATGCCGCGCTGCGTGTAATTATGGTCGATGATTTTTTCGATCAGAAAAGCATATCCTTGCTCCGGACCATAACCGCGAAAGGTTTCTGCAGCAGCCATTTCATCGACGGCTTTATGCATAGCCTCGATTGATGCCGGCGGCAACGGCTGCGTTACGTCGCCGATGCCGAGCCGGATGATATCGGCTTTTGGATGCGCTTCCTTAAAGGTTGTGACGCGGCGGGCGATTTCCGCAAATAAATAGCTGCCGGGCAGCTTTAAATAGTTTTCATTGATTAATGCCATAAAAAAGGCCTCCCAAAATTCATTTTCTGCGTTGCAGAGATTCTTCTTTATTCTAACATAGAAACTGGCTGGAAGATAGTATGAACTTCAAGCTGAGAATCAATTATGAAATAACGAAAATTTATGTACATTATTTTTGCTGATAACTATTGATTATATAAATTAGTCGCATTATAATATAGGATGAAAGATATAGTGCTGTGAAAATCTGCGGGTAGTATATCAGAGCTATTGCCACCGAGAGGAGTGAGAGTCGATTCGCTTCCGGCTGCTTTCTGAAGGAGCTGTCGCCAGGGAACTATGAAAAAACGGGATTTTCAAGTTGTTGGTAGTATCCATATGAGGGGCGCCCATCGGGAGCCTGGCCTGGTCAGCATATATTTTCGGACTTTTGAAGCGATTTTCCGGCAATATATGCAGAAAATTTGGAGGTGTTTGACTTATGGGAAAAAAACTTAGGGATGGTCTTATCACACTTGCTGTACTCGTTATCATTTGGTTTCTGCCTGTGCCGGACGGAGTTAAGCCGGCCGCATGGCATCTGCTAGCCATTTTTGTTTCTACGATCGTCGGGTTCATTTTGCATCCGATTCCTACCGGAGCCATTGCGCTGACTGCGGTTGGCTTGTCTGGATTTTTGAAAGTTATCAAGCCGGCGGAGGCATTATCTGGTTTTGGCAATACGACGATCTGGCTGATCGTTTCGGCCTTCGTCTTTGCGGTTGGTTTTATTAAAACGGGTCTGGGCAAGCGCATTGCCTATGTGGTCATGAAAGCGATCGGCGATAGTTCTTTGAAACTGGCTTATGCGCTGGCTATTGCTGATTTTGTCGTATCGCCGGCAACACCGTCGAATACGGCCCGCGGCGGCGGTATCATGTTCCCGGTAGTGCGCAGCCTTTGTTCGGCATTTAAAAGTGAACCGGGAGAATCGGCGAATAAAATCGGTTCTTTTTTGATGACCAGTGCTTTTCAGGTTAACTGCATTACTTCGGCGATGTTTATTACTTCTGTGGCACCGAATTCACTGGCGGTTTCGCTGGCCGGCAAGGCGGGCGTTGATATTACCTGGGGGACTTGGGCTCTCGCTTGTATTGTTCCCGGTATTATTGCTTTGATTCTCTGTCCTTTTATCGTTTATCATCTGAATCCGCCGGAAATTAAAAAGACGCCGGAAGCACCGCAAATGGCTGCGAAGGAACTGGAGGCTATGGGGCCGATGTCGCGGGCGGAAAAAATCGTTTTCTCTGTCTTTATTCTGGCGTTGATTCTTTGGGCCACAGCGTCGTTTACCCATATTGACGCTACGATGACTGCGCTGGTTTGCGTGGGAATTATGCTGATTGGCGGCGCAATTCAGTGGGATGATGTCATCATGAACAAGGGTGCATGGGACACGCTGATCTGGATGGGTGCATTGATGTCTCTGGCTAGCGCGTTGAATAAATATGGCCTGATCGCTTGGATCGCCAATATGGTTTCCGCCGGCCTGACCGGCGTGCCTTGGATGACTTCTCTCGGTGTTTTGATTGCAGTCTTTATGTGGTCGCATTATGCGTTTGCTTCGCTTTCGGCGCATGTTGCCGCGATGTATGCCGCTTTTCTGGCGGTGGCCATTGGCGCCGGCGCGCCGCCGATGTTGGCGGCAATGAGCCTTGGTTGCCTCATTGGTCTGATGGGCTGCTTGACACATTATGCAACGGGTCCGGCGCCGATATTCTTCGGAGCTGGTTATACTTCGCAGGGCAAGTTCTGGAAAATTGGTTTTGTTATGTCGATAGTCAATGTCATTATTTTTATCGGTATTGGCGGAGCATGGTGGAAATTTATCGGGCTTTGGTAAAAGACGTCATATAGCTATACTTTAGTTTATTTGCTACTACAGGATCATTTTTCGGGAGACTTATTCCAGAGGAATGATCCTGTTTTTTTGATAGCAGAATATAACTTGCGTGTTACAGTATTTTAATCCGGTTATAAAGGGTTTTTCAGGATGCTTTGCTATACTTTCAGCAGGCAAAGAAAGGAAAGGTGATTTTATGAAAAAGACAACAAAAAAATTGGCGGTTGCAGTTTTAGCGGGGGTCGTCTTTACGGCAGGCAGTATTGACTTTTTTGCCGTACAGGCTGCACCGGTTGAGGCGAATGGCCGAATGGCGGCAGCTGGACCTTGCCGCCCGGGCAGAGGCCCTTTGAATGCTGAACGGGCGGCAAAACATCTGGCGGCAGCTTTTGGCTTGGATGAGACGGAAATACGGACAGCGTTACAAGAAGAAAAAATTGATATGCGGGATGCCGGACGGGCGGCCATGTTGGCCAAAGTCAGCGGGAAGTCTTTTGCCGACGTTCTGGCGATGAAGACGGAGGACAATTCCTGGCCGGAAGTTGCCTCGGCGCTGGGCGTTACCCGGGAAAACGTTCGGATGGTCATGGAGCAGATGATGGCAGACCGGTTGGAAGCCAAGGATGGAATTGCCAAAACTGTAACGGCCCGGCTGTTAAAAGCGGGGTATCATCCCCGAGATATTGAAATGGCCGGTTTGATAGCCCGGTTATCGTCGCAGGATATCCAAAAGGTGCTGGATCAGAAAAAAATCAACAACACCTGGCAGGATGTCGCACGTTCTTTAGGCCTTAAGGAGGATGTTCTGAAAACAGCCATACACCCTGGAGAAGGGGGTGGCATGGGCTGGACGAATATGCCTTTCGGAGGACCGTTGGAGCTTATATGGCCTGATGTTTCCCCGGCTGATCCTGAGGCATAAAATATCGGCTGGCGCAGCTGCAGAAAAATAAAAATCCTGCTTCCACAAATGAGGGAAGCAGGATTTTTGTTTTATTGCTTTTTTTGCCGGATAAGCGTATGGTTAAGAACAGAGGCCCTATTTGATTTTTATCTGCCGGATCAGAGGATCTTTGCAGAAGTCGATAAAGGCTTGGGCAGCTTTGGAAATATAGCGATCCTTTTTCCAAGCCAGCCCGATGTCGACGAAGATCGGCTCGCTGAGCGGCAAGGTCTTGATGCCCGGCGTGTCGGCTACAACAAAGTCCATCAGGAAAGCAGTGCCAACGCCGTTTTTGATGAGACCCTTTATGGTTTCAATTTGATTGGATTCCAACACGATATTCGGCGTGATGCTGGCGGCCTTGAATTTCTGCTGCAGCAGATGACGGATGAAGGACCCTTCTTTGAGCATGATGAGATCGGCATCCTGAACATCGGCCAATGAAACGGATTTCTGTGCCGCCAGCGGGTGATTTTCCGGCAGGCAGGCGACAATCTGACTGGTGGCCAGGGACAGGCTTTGCAGACTGGGCGAAGCATCGGAGATGATCACAATGCCAAAGTCAAGGTCATCGCAGATCAAATGTTCGCGAATTGCCATGGAAAGTTCTTCGTAGAGGTAAATATCCAGATGGGAATAACGGCGCTGAAAGCTGGAGAAAATCTTGGGGAAAAGGTAGGCGCCAATCATGGGAGGAATCCCTATCTTGATCATTCCCTTTTGCAGCTGCTTATAATCATTGACTTCCAATACGGCGTCTTGGATGTTGCGCAGCGCAATCTCGATGCGGTTGAGGAATACGGCGCCTTCCGGCGTCAGGGAAAGTTGTTTCTGGCTGCGGTCAAAAAGCTGTATGCCGAGTTCGGCTTCCAGTTTTTTGATGGCAACGGTGATATTGGGCTGTGAGACGCGCAGCCGTTCCGCGGCCCGGGTGATGTTTTTGAGTCGGCTGGCCATTTGAAAATATTCCAGCTGTCTGAGTTCCATTCGTAATCTCTCCATTTTTCGTATTAACTCCTGATATAAATTTAGGTTATTTTATGGTTATTATATCATACTCTAATCGTATATGATACTATAAAATAAGCGATTATCGTGTAACTTTTTTTTCATTTCATGGATTTCAACGGAAATATATCGGGAAATTTTAAAATTCAGTAGGATTTTTTCGGTCTTTATGGAATATATATAAGTTAGTGATTCCTTGTTTCCAATTTGCCAGGGAAGGGCATTTATATATTAGAACAAGAGCGTAAGGAAGAGGAGGACTTGTCTTGGAAAAATCTACACTTATTGGTATGGTGCTGGGCGTTGTTTCGGTCTTTGTTGGTATGGTATTAAAGGGAGCCCCGATTACTGTGCTGAATAACCCGGCAGCATTTCTGATCATTATTGGGGGGACGTTTTCCTGTTTGTTTACAGGTTTTACGTTAACTCAGATGAAGAATTTCCCACGACTGATCAAAAAAACTTTTCAGTCGCCGCCAAGGCAGGAAAAGGCAGAATTATTGCAGTTGTTTATTGAACTTTCTCAGATAGCGCGTCGGGAAGGTATTCTGGCTCTGGAAAATAAAGTGTCGGAGATTCAGGACCCATTCTTTAAAACGGGTCTGAATATGGTCATTGACGGTATGGATCCGGATTTTGTCAGTGATGTTCTGGATGCGGAACTGCAGGTTATGCAGGAGCGGCACGCGGAAGGTATGTCCATGTTTACACAGGCAGGCACCTATGCGCCGACGCTCGGCGTTCTGGGCGCCGTGGTCGGGCTGATTGCCGCACTGGGCAATTTGCATGATATAGATAAACTGGGACATTCTATTGCGGCGGCATTTGTAGCGACGATGCTGGGTATTTTTACCGGGTATGTTTTGTGGTTGCCGTTTGCCAACAAGCTGAAGATTATGTCACAGAAAGAAATTTCATTAAAGCGCATGATTATTGAAGGTATCCTGTCTCTGCAGGCGGGTGATTCGCCGACGGCGATTGAAGCGAAACTCATGGTGTTTATCCCGCAGACGGAGCGTGGGGCGCTTAAAAAGGAAGGGGAATAAGCTGTGGCGAGAAAGAAGAGAGGAAAACCAAAGGAATCAGAAGCCAGCGAGGCTTGGCTGCTGCCGTATTCGGATCTGCTCACCCTTCTTTTGGCGCTGTTCATTGTGCTTTTTGGTATGTCGCAGACAGACCAGGACAAGGTAGAGCAGATGGGACGGGCTTTCAGCGCCGCATTCAATATGGGCGGGCCGTCTTTTTTTGCCGGCGGCGGGCCCAACGTCAGTCCTTATGCTGATATGCCGTCTACGGAAGAGAAGGGCAATGCGGCTTATATTCAGGAAAACCAAAGGTTGGAGAATATGCAGCGGGCCTTGCAGGAATATATTGAGCAGAATCATTTAAAGGATGAGCTCAATACGAATATGACCGAGGGCGGACTGCTGATCCGCATCAAGGAGCAGGCGTTGTTTCCGTCTGGCTCGGCTGAACTAGTGCCGGAGTCACAAAAAATCGGGCCGGTGGTTGCCGGTTTGCTGGCGGCGATTCCGGAGCCAATCATTATTTCCGGACATACAGATAATGTACCGATTGCTACGGAGCAATATCCGTCCAATTGGGAGCTCAGTACCCAGCGGGCTTTGAATTTCATGAAGTTCCTGTTGGCGCAGAATGCGCAGCTGAATCCGGCGCGGTTCAGCGCCACCGGGTACGGAGAGTACCGGCCGGCGGCGTCCAATGATACCGAAGAGGGGCGGGCGAAAAACCGGCGGGTGGAGATTCTGGTTTCCCGTTTATATCGGATGGACAAAACTACGCAGAAGATTCAATAGAAGAAACGGGAGGGGCGCTGCTGAACAGCAGCCCCTTTTTTGCATATACACGAGCGGGAGGACAATATCATGATTATTGGGACGGGGATTGATATTATTGAAATTCATCGTCTGGCCAAAGCGGTGGAAAAACCGGCGTTTTTACAGAGGGTATATACGCTGGCCGAGCGGGCTTATTGTGACAGTCGGGGAGAACAGCGCATTGCGTCTTATGCGGCCCGCTGGGCGGGTAAAGAGGCGGTGCTGAAGGCTTTCGGCACCGGACTGCGGCAGGGGACTTTACTGGATATTGAAATTTTGCCGAATGACCTCGGTTGTCCACAGGTCCGTTTGGCCGGATATTTCGCCAGGCTCGCGGCAGAAAAAAAAGTTCGGACCGTGTATGTTTCGCTGAGTCATGCACAGGAATATGCCGTGGCACAGTGCATTCTGGAGGAGGCGGTTTTATGAAAATTGCGTTGGTGAAGGAAATGCGCCAAATGGATAAGATGGCGTTGGACACCTATGGGATTCCGGCGATCTTGCTGATGGAAAATGCCGGGCGGGCAGCCTGCGCGGCGATGTCGCAGCAACTGAAAGGGCTGGTGGGGAAAACCATCTGTGTGGTGGCCGGCAGCGGCAATAATGGCGGCGATGCTTTTGCCGCCGTGCGCTATATGGTGAATCAAGGAGCGCGGGTCAAGGCGTTTTTGGCTGGCAGCGCCGCTCATCTAAAACCTCCGGCAGCGATGAATCGGGATATTTGTATAAAGATGGGGATAGAGATTCAGCCGTTGGAAACGGATCGGGATTGGGAGAAGCTGCAGCTGGTGCTGCGCTTTGCAAACGGAGTGCTCGACGGGCTGCTGGGCACCGGATTTTCCGGGCCGCTGCGGGAGACGGCGGCTCGTCTGGTGCAGCTGGTGAATGCTTCCGGCTGCCCGGTCGTGGCAATTGATGTGCCCAGCGGTATAAATGCCGATACCGGGGCCGTGGCATCGGATGCGGTACAGGCAACGGTTACCGTGACGCTGGGACTGCCAAAACCGGGAAATTTTCTGTGTCCCGGCGCGTCTTATACGGGAAAGCTGGTAGTTGATGATATTGGACTGCCATTGGAATTACTGGCGGCTGATATCGCGCAGCAGTCGATGGATCGGCGGCTGATTCAATCGGCTCTGCTACCGCGAAACCGGGATGCGCATAAAGGGAGCTGCGGACGGGTACTGGTAGTAGCCGGTTCTCTTGGTATGACTGGAGCGGCGGCTTTAGCGTCGGCGGCGGTCCTTCGGGCCGGGGCGGGCATAGCGGTGCTGGCAGCGGCAGAAAGTTTGCAGGCGGTGTTGGCCGTAAAGCTGACGGAAGTGATGACGCGTCCGCTGCCGGAAGCAGAGCCGGGGGTTCTGGGCCTGACGGCTTTGCCGGCGCTCGCGCCTCTGGCTGCCGGGTATGATGTACTGCTATTGGGCCCGGGGCTGGGCCGGGCGGCGGAGACCGGAGAATTCGTCCGACAGTTGGCTGCAGTGGTCAATAAGCCGCTGGTGCTGGATGCGGATGCTCTTTTTGCTTATCAGGGACATACGACGGCGTTTAAGGAGTTACCGCAACCGGTCGTTTTAACGCCGCATTTGGGTGAGATGGCGGCGCTTTTGAATATTTCGGTGCCGGCCTTGCGGGCGGACTTGCTCCATCTTTGTCGTCGGGCGGCCCGGGAATGGAACGTAATTCTGGTTGTTAAAAGTGAATGTACAATTGTGGTCTATCCGGATGGCTGCGTTTACTTTACTGCGACAGGAAACGCTGGTATGGCTACCGCTGGGTCCGGCGATGTTTTGGCCGGTACGATTGCCGGGCTTTGGCAGCAGACGAAAACCGGCATGGCGCCGCTGGCCGGCGTTTACCTACATGGGCTGGCTGGTGATCTGGCGGCCGCTGGTAAGGCTGAGGGGCTGATCGCCGGGGATATACTGCAGGCTTTGCCGGCAGCCCGCCGTACACTGTCTAATGAAGCAGAAAAGGCATAAAAACCGCTATATCTTCCTTGAGAATAAATATGTATTTATGGAAAATACATATTTATAAAATTTGTGACAAATTATCGTTTTTTATAAAAACAATATTGACATATGTATCTAATAAGGCATACAATGTATACATTATATTTCGGAGAAGGAAATATGATTCTAAAATTATAAGGGGATGTTTTGTATGGCTGACATCAAGTTTGAACCGGCAAAAATGTTGAAGGAGAAGCCGGACGTATCGAAAATCGGCTTCGGCACGCATTTTACGGATTATATGTTTGCGATGGACTATAACACGGAACAAGGCTGGCATGACGCCCGGATTGTTCCTTATCAGGATATTGCCGTGAGTCCGGCCAATACCACGCTGCATTATGGGCAGGCCGTGTTTGAGGGCATGAAAGCCTACCGTCAGGGCAGCAAGGTCGTTATTTTCCGCCCGATGGATCATTTGCGCCGCATGGAGAATTCCTGCCGTATTCTTGATATTCCAGAGTTTCCCTTGGAAACAGTGCATGAAGGGCTAACGCAGCTGGTTGCCAAAGAAAAGGCCTGGGTCCCGGAACAAAAGGGACAGAGTCTCTACATTCGTCCTTTTATTTTTGCGACGGATCCGTTTTTGGGGGTGAGCGTCAGCGAGACGTATACGCTGCTGATTATTCTTTCTCCGGTGGCTGCTTATTATGCCCATGGCTTTGCTCCGGTCCGGATCATGGTTGAAGATACATATGTCCGCGCTGTGCGCGGCGGGTTGGGCGAGGCAAAGACGCCGGCGAATTATGCCGCCAGTCTGCATGCGGGGCTTGTAGCGCATCAGAAAGGGTATGACCAGACTTTGTGGCTGGACGGTGTGGAGCGCAAGTATATTGAGGAAGTCGGGTCCATGAATATTTTGTTCAAGATTGACGGTGTCGTGGTGACGCCGGAATTGGACGGCAGCATATTGAACGGCGTTACCCGTCGGACGGTATTGGCTGTAGCCAAGGAATGGGGCGTGCCGGTATCCGAGCGTCGGATTTCGATTGATGAGGTACGCGAAGCGTATCGGAACGGCAAACTGGAGGAAGTATTCGGTTCCGGTACGGCAGCGGTTATTTCACCGGTAGGCGTACTGGGGTATAAGGGGCAGGATATGGTCATTAACGGAGGGAAAACTGGCCCGTTTGCCCGGAAAATGTACGATTACATTGAAGGACTGCATTGCGGCGAGGTTGAAGATACGCAAGGGTTTATTGAGATTGTTGCCGAGATGTAATGCATGATTTTGAGGGGGTGCTGCGAGGGCAGCGCCCCTGTTTTATTTTCTGGAAAGCGTCTGAAACATTGTTAGTAAAAAATTTCTCTTATAACAAGGAATTTGCGTTTCTTAAGGAGAATAAGTTATAGTAAAATTATTATTTGAGGAGTTTTGTTTATGCCGATACCAACTATACCGCTTTCCTCATTGCCGCTGCCCAATCAGCTTCGGGGGATTTTGTCGACAATCGGCTTACTGGATATCATTGATGTTCTCTTGGTCGCTATTATTCTCTATAAGGTCTATGAGATGCTGCAGGATACCCGCGCCATTACGTTGGTAAAGGGTCTTGTGGTGCTGCTGGTTCTGACGATGGTCAGCAACTGGCTGGAACTACATGTGATTTACTGGCTCATGCAAAAGATTGTGACGCTGTTGTTTGTGGCGCTGCCGATTGTCTTTCAGCCGGAGCTGCGCCGCACGCTGGAGCATTTGGGGCAGGGTCGTTTTTTCGGGCGCTCGGTTTTTTTAAACGATGAAGAGGCTCGCTCGGTTGTCAATGAGCTGGATAAAGCCGTGATGATGCTGGCTGCGAATAAGATCGGCGCACTGCTGGTCATGGAACGCGGCATGGGCTTGAATGATATCTGCGCTTCTGGCATTCAGATTGACGGGTTGATTACTTCGGATTTTTTGATGAATGTGTTTATCCCGAATACGCCGCTGCATGATGGAGCAGCGGTGATTCGCGGCAAGCGTTTGATTGCGGCCGGTTGTCTTTTGCCGCTGACGGACAACCGATCGCTGTCCACAGAGTTGGGCACCAGGCATCGGGCGGCGATCGGCTTATCAGAGCAGTGTGACGCATTGGTAGTCGTCGTGAGTGAGGAAACGGGAACCATTTCAGTCGCGGAAAATGGACGGATTCGGCGACATTTGGATTCGGATACGCTCAAGTCCTATCTGCGGCCAATTTTTGCTCCAGAAACGGCCGGATTGAAAGATATGGTTGCAAACTGGAGGAAGAAAAAATGATTCAGATTATGAATTTATTCAAAAAAAATCTTCCGGCCAAGATTATTGCTTTGTTTGCGGCGATGATTCTTTGGTTTTTTGTTATGAATGAACAAAATCCTTCGATAGAGGGAAGCTTTACGGTGCCGCTAACGGTATTGCACGCGCCGTCGGGCTACAAGCTTACACAGAGCGAAGATACGATTAAAATCAAACTGAGAGGTCCGCGTTCGGCTTTTGTCGGCGCCGCCCGAGAAGATTTTAAAGCTTTTGTGGATCTGGAGGGGCTGGAGGAAGGCCGTCAGGTCGTTCGGGTTCAGACGGTGTTGCCGCCGGGATTTGAACTGGCGGGAACATCGCCGGAAACCGTTGTTTTTGTTTTGGATAAGATCATACAGCGGCAGGAGGACGTCAACCTCATTATTACCGGCGCTGCAGCTCCGGGAGCAACGGTGGCCAAGGTTTCACCGGAGATGACAAAAGTTATGGTTGAGGGACCGCGCACAGCGGTCAATGATGTTTCGCAAGTAGTTGGCTATGTTGGGCTGGCCGGCAATAATGCTGATTTTACCTTGAATGTTTCGCTGTCGCCGGTGAATGCCGACGGACGCGGGGTGGACGAAGTGCGCGTAATCCCGCAGACAATATCGACCGGGGTTCAGCTGGCGCGGGGATTAACAAAAAAGATTGTCAGCGTCAAACCAATTTTCGCCGGTGATTTGCCGGCGGGTTATGCGGTGAGCGGCGCTCATGTCGATCCGGCGAAAATTGAGATCGCCGGGGATGCGGCGGTGTTGGAAAATATTACGGCCCTGGATACAGAGAAAATTTCTCTGGCGGATGTGACGAAGTCGGCTCGTAAGGCGGTATTGGTTCATTTGCCGGAGGGCGTCACGGTTACAAACAAGACGGTTGTCGTCAGCATTGATGTGATTGAAAAGAAATAAAAAATCAAAAGAAAAGCTGCGCTGTCCTGATGCGGCGGAAAGGCTGCCAGAGGACCACAGCTTTTTTCTTTGTGAAGGAGTTTAATATATGATTCGTATTACCAATTTTAGTGTGCCGGCAGATAGTGCGCTGCCGTTGCATGATTTGGCGGCGCGGTATTTGCGGGTACCGTTGTCGGCGGTGGCGGAAACGGTGATCGTGCGGCAGACGCTCGATGCACGGCGTTATCATGGAAGCCCGCTGCAGTTTGTTTATGTATTGGATGTACGCCTTCAGGCGGAGGAAGACCGGGTTCTGACACGTTTGCAGCGGGATAAACATGTGGCGGCGGCACCTGCTGCTGCGCCTTCTTTGTTGGCGGGAGTTTGTCCGGAACATTTTACGGCGCCGGAGAAGCGTCCGATTGTGGTTGGTTTTGGACCGGCCGGTATGTTTGCGGCTTTGTGTCTGGCCCGAGCCGGGCTGCAGCCGTTGGTGTTGGAACGCGGGCAGGATGTCGATACTCGTCAGGCGGCCATCGAGCGTTTTTGGCAGGGCGGCGCTCTGGATGAAAACACGAATGTGCAATTTGGCGAGGGCGGCGCCGGAACGTTTTCCGATGGTAAATTGACGACCCGCAGCAGCGATCCGCGCATGGCTGATGTGCTGGAGACTTTTATTGCAAGCGGAGCGCCGGCGGAAATCCGTTATCTGCATAAGCCGCATATTGGCACCGATAAACTGCGGGGCGTTGTGAAAAATATCCGGCAGGAAATTTGCCGACTGGGCGGCGAGATTCGGTTTGGAGCGCTGGTGACGGATATTGAAATTGCCCATGGGGCTATTCAGGCGGTGATCGTGGGCGCGAATGATCGCATTTCGGCAGAAACCGTTTTTCTCGGAATTGGTCATTCAGCGCGGGATACCTATTCCATGCTTTATGAGCATGGGGTGCTTATGGAGCCAAAAGCTTTTGCCGCCGGCGTGCGTATTGAACATCCGCAGGAGCTGATCGATACGGTGCAGTATGGCCGTGACGCCGATAATACACGTTTGCCGGCAGCGGATTATGCGCTGACCTATAAGGACCGGACGACAGGACGGGGCGCTTATTCGTTTTGTATGTGTCCGGGAGGTCAGGTCGTGGCGGCGGCTTCGGAAGCGGGACGATTGGTTACGAACGGTATGAGTCTTTATGCGCGGGACTCCGGGGTGGCCAATGCGGCGCTGCTGGTCAATGTTACGCCGGATGATTTTGGCGGGCATGTACTGGGCGGAATTGCTTTTCAACGGGAATATGAGAAACTGGCTTTTCAGCTGGGCGGCGGCAGCTGGCGAGCTCCGGTGCAGACCGTTGGTGACTTTTTGCAAGGCAAGCACGGCTCTCAATCATTTCTGGTATCGCCGACGTATCAGCCGGGCGTTGTGCCGGCGGATTTGCATGTATGCCTGCCGGGTTTTATTACGCATACACTGGCAGAAGCCTTGCCTTATTTTGGCACTCGGCTACATGGCTTTGCCGACCCGGGCGCGCCGATGACCGGAGTCGAAATGCGGTCATCATCCCCCTGCCGTATCAGCCGGGATCGTATGAGTTATATCTCTCTTAGTACCTCCGGCTTGTATCCGATGGGGGAGGGAGCCGGTTATGCGGGTGGGATTATGAGTGCGGCGGTGGATGGGCTGAATACAGCGCTTGCATTTTTAGAAAAAATTCGTCATACTAATTAAGAAATGGTTTTTCGTATTTGAGGGAAAGAAGTAAGAATGACAAAGTTGGGAGAGAATTGTACATGGCGAGACTTTTTGGAACTGATGGCGTGCGCGGCGAGGCCAATATTGAACTGACGCCGGAGCTGGCATACCGGCTGGGGCGGGCGGCAACGCTGTATTTTGGCGAAGGCCGGGATGAGCCGCCCACGATTCTGATCGGCCGGGATACGCGGATTTCCGGGCCGATGTTTGAATCGGCCCTGGCGGCCGGTATCTGTTCGGCTGGCGGGCAGGCTGTAGTAGCGGGGATTATTCCGACGCCGGCGATTGCTTATCTGGCGAAAAAACTCAAGGCCAATGCCGGCATTGTGATTTCGGCATCGCATAATCCATTTCATGATAACGGCATTAAGTTCTTTGGCGGCGATGGCTATAAATTGCCGGATGCCGTCGAAGATGAGATTGAAATGCTGGTCCATCGGATTGAAACTAGGGATGATCTGTATCGGCCGAATGGTTCGGATGTTGGCACGATTGAATATCGGCACGATTTGATTAAATCCTATATGAAATTTGTTTTATCGACGGCGGATGGACGGCTGGACGGCATGAAAATCGTGCTTGATTGCGCCAATGGGGCTGCTTATGAGGTCATGCCGGCTGTTTTGCGCCAACTGGGCGCCGATCTTACGGTGATTCATGCCGCGCCTTATGGGACCAATATTAATGATGCCTGCGGTTCTACACACCTGGCATCGCTGCAAAAGGCGGTTGTGGAGTATAAGGCGGATATTGGCATTGCGCATGACGGTGATGCGGATCGCTGCCTTTGTGTCGATGAAAAAGGGCAGATCATTGACGGCGATCACATTCTGGTTCTGTGCGGTCTGGAGATGATGCGCAAGGGGACTCTGAAAAAGGATACGATCGTTACGACAGTGATGGCGAACATTGGCTTTCATCAGGCGGTCCGTAAACATGGCGGCCGGGCGGAAATCACGAAAGTCGGGGATCGCTATGTTTTGGAGAATATGCTGCAAAATGGCTACTGCTTGGGCGGAGAACAATCCGGGCACATTATTTTTTCGGATTTCGCTACGACGGGCGATGGGCTGATTACGGCGCTGCAGGTGCTGGGAGCGGTGCAGCGCAGCGGCAAGCCGGCTTCGGCGCTGACGGAACTCATGGTCAGCTATCCGCAGCTGCTGGTCAATGTGACTGTGGCGAGTAAGGATGGCTGGGAAGAAAATCCGGCGATCGCGGCGGCGATTGCGGCAGGGAATCAGGAACTGGGAGAGAATGGACGGATTTTGGTTCGTCCTTCTGGTACGGAGCCTTTGATTCGTGTCATGGCCGAAGGGCCGGATCAGCAGCAGCTGGATCGGATCTGCCATCAGATCGCTGCGGTTGTCAAAACAGAGCAAGGCTGAGGCGCACATGAAACAAGCGATTGTATTGGCGAGTTTCGGCGTATCTGATCCAAAGCAGCGGGCGGTTTGTATTGAGCCCTTGACCGACGATATCCGGCGGGCCTTTCCGGCATATGATGTCTATGAGGCCTATACATCGGCTATGATACGGCGGCGATTGGCGGCTGCTGGAATAAAAATGTCTTCACTGGAAGAACAGCTGGAATATCTGGCGGCTTCCGGTTATACGAAAGTGGTCGTACAGCCTTCGCATCTGACGCCGGGAGAAGAATACGACTATAAAATTCGTCCCGCTGTGCAGAAGTTTTTGCCTCGCTTTTCCACCTTGCAGCTTGGCCGGCCAGCCTTCTTTTTGGCGGGCGGCGTCGGACAGCCGGATGATTATCAGCGTGGTCTGCAGGCGCTGTGGGATACGTTTTCTCTGGCGCCGGAAGAAGCACTGGTTCTTATGGGACACGGATCCCCTCACCGTCATAATGATGTTTATGAGCGCCTCCAGCAGGCTGCTGACGCGCGTTTTCTTCCTCTCCATATAGGTGTGCTGGAGGATGGAGATACGCCAGCTTTAGCAACGGTTATCAATCGATTGCGCTCGAGTGGGGCAAAGAAGGTGCTGCTGGCTCCTCTGTTATTGGTAGGCGGCGTTCATACCGCTGAAGATATGGCCGGGGAACAGCCGTCTTCATGGAAGAATCGCCTGCAGGCGGCGGACTTTGAGGTGCGTCTTCATATGCAGGGGCTGGGCGGGTCCGCGGATTTTCGCGCTTTATATGTGGAGCATTTACAAGAATTGATTCTTTGAAAAGATACTTTTACAGGCAGTTATCCGATGATAACTGCCTGCTTTTTTATGCCTTAATATAAATTAATATTCCAATATGGGATTACCATAACGGAATATATTGCGGCATAAAATTGCGGCAATTAACCTGATAATTTACAAAAATTGGCAATTATTTTACTTGTTTTATCCTAATTATAAACGATTTATTGATTGAAACCACTATCATTAAAATTCCGGTTATAACATAAAATGTCAATAATTTGATGGGATTAAATAGCTTGACTTTTATTCTTTTTTGGCATAAACTTGAAAGCAGGTCAGGGGAATCAGAATTCAGTGTTCCTTGTGGACCGTTTGCGGGTACTTCATCGGATCAGACCAGAGAAGTCGGAATCTTATGGGTATACAGATTTTATAAAAGACTGACTTTGCTGGCTGAGCCTGACGATGGAGGAAGGGAGATGGGCGTTTTCACAGAAGCGTGGAAAGAACGGGCAAATTCTATTTTCTGCTGCCGCAGAGATCTAGGCAATGTGGCGACAGGCAAACGAGGTGAATCTTGATGGGACATCCGGTGACAACGAATCCGTTTATTATCATGTTGATTAACATGACAGTCGTGTTCGTTGTATTGTATGGATTAAGCCTTTTGATCCGGCTGATTCATGTCATTGACCCAACAAAGAAAAAAGAGTGAACTTATGATTCGGATGAATTTATCTGATGGCTGATCATAGCGGTCAGATAGAAATGGGGTGAGTTTTGATGGGACATCCAGTGACAACGAATCCGTTTATCATTATGTTGATCAACATGACGGTCGTATTCGTTGTATTGTATGGATTAAGCCTTTTGATCCGGCTGATTCATGTCATTGACCCGACAAAAAATGCAGAGGAGCATGCAGAAGCGGCCGCTGTTCCAGCAGCAATGCCGGCAGCTCCGGTCGTGGACAACAGCGCGGTGGTCGCAGTGATTGCGGCGGCAGTTGCAGCTTATGGATGCAGCGAGGCCAACATCGTGACGATTCGTCCGGCTGGCAGTCCGGTATGGACCAATACCGGTCGGCTTTCGGGGATCCAGAATACCGTGAACTAATTCATCTAAGGAGGAATTATCAAGAATGGAAGTATGGAATGCATTTATTGTGTCCATCGCATCCGTGTGGGCTGACAGTGGCTTTACTGGATTTACGATTGGCAACGCTATTATGATTGTAGTAGGCTGTGTATTGCTCTGGCTGGCATTTGCCAAGGAATTTGAACCGTTGCTTTTGGCGCCGATTGCCTTTGGCTGCATCATGGCGAACTTTCCGAAGACGGGATTTTTTGAAGATCCGGGCGTTATGCTCGCCATTCATTATGGTATCACCAATGAAATCTTCCCGCCGCTTATTTTCCTCGGTGTTGGCGCGATGACGGATTTTGGCCCGCTGATTGCCAATCCGTCGACGATTCTCATGGGTGCGGCGGCACAGATCGGCGTGTTCATTTCCTTGGCAGGTGCTATGCTGCTGGGATTTGATGTCAAGGAAGCAGCTTCCATCGGTATTATCGGCGGTGCTGATGGCCCGACGGCCATTTACCTGACGATCAAACTGGCGCCGCACCTTCTCGGTGCAATTGCGGTTGCCGCGTATTCTTACATGTCCTTGGTGCCGCTGATTCAGCCGCCGGTTATGAAGCTCTTTACAACGAAAAAAGAACGCGAAGTTGTCATGGAGCAGCTGCGTCCGGTTTCCAAGTTTGAACGTATTGTATTCCCGGTTGTCTGCACGATTGTCATCAGCCTTTTGCTGCCGCCGGTAGCATCGTTGATCGGCATGCTGATGCTGGGCAATCTGTTCCGTGAGTCCGGTGTAACGGATCGTCTCTCGGATACTTCGCAGAATTCCTTAATCAATATCGTAACGATTTTCCTGGCAACTGGTACTGGCATGACGATGTCGGCGCATGATTTCCTCAACGCCAAGACATTGGAAATCATCGTCCTCGGTTTGATCGCTTTTATCGGCGGGACGGCTGGCGGCGTATGGTTTGGCAAGATCATGTACTGGATTTCCGGCGGCAAGGTCAATCCGCTGATCGGTTCGGCAGGCGTATCGGCAGTGCCGATGGCGGCCCGCGTCAGTCAGATTGTCGGTCAGAAGTTTAAACCGGGCAATTTCCTGCTCATGCACGCCATGGGTCCGAATGTTGCCGGTGTTATCGGTACTGCAGTTGCCGCCGGCACGATGCTGGCAATGCTCAGCTGATAAGCCCGATAGGTGATGGCTGCGGCATGGTGTCGGATAAGAACTGGCTTTCATCTATAGGCAAACCTTCTATTACCAAATAATAATATCTTCATCTGACAAAGAAAGAGGAGGGTTACTATGTCACCTGCAGTTGTGACTCTGTGCATTCTTGGTGTAGTTGCAATTCTGTTTATCACAGAAATTATCCCGCTCGCCATCACAGCCATGGGCGGCGCGATTGCCTGCGGTATCGCGGGGGTTATTCCCATCAAAACCGTATTTTCCGGCTTGTCCAATTCGACCGTAGTTCTGTTTGCCGGTATGTTTGTCATCAGCGCGGCTATGTTCCATACGGGACTGGCCCAGCTCATTGGTATCCGTGTTGTGCGCGCGATGGGCACTGGTGAAAACAGCCTGATGGCCGGTACAATGATTATTGCTGCGGCGCTTTCATCCGTGTCTTCAAATACGGGCACGACGGCGGCATTGCTGCCGGTTATTATGGGTATTTGCACAGCGGCGCATATCCCGGCTTCCCGTCAACTGATGCCGTTGGCGTTCGGCGCTGGCGCCGGCGGGATCATCACGCTGGTCGGCACGCCGCCAAATATCATTGCTTCCGGTACTTTGAAAGCAGCTGGTTTCCAGGGATTTGGCTTCTTTGAATTTGCCTGGATTGGAATTCCAATTACGATTGGTACCATTCTTTATATGATGTTTATCGGCAAACGCTTTTTGCCAAAAGCCGAACTTTCCGAAGATGTTGAAATTGATGAAGATGCTGCGGCGGAAGCACAGGCAGCAACTACGGACACGCGTAAACAGATTATTGTTGGTTGCACGCTGATCGCGGTTGTCATCGTCATGGCATTGGATCTGCAGTCGTTTCCGCTGGAAGTGGCGGCGGTTATCGGCGCTTTGTTCTTGGTTCTTTCTAAGTGCGTTACGGAAAAAGAAGCCTATGCCGGTATTGACTGGGTGACGATTTTCCTATTCGCCGGCATGATGCCGATTGCGACTGCGATGGAAAAGAGCGGTGCCGGCAAGTTGATTGCCGATATTGTTGTGGGTGTGCTGGGTGGAACGCCGAGCCCGCTCTTTGTAACGGCGGTTCTCTTTGCACTGGCTTGCGGACTCACGCAGTTCATGTCGAATACGGCGGCTACGGCCTTGCTGGCTCCGATTGGCATTTCGATTGCGCAAGGGATCGGCGCG
>Ga0183095_10378_pt2 | contig 133118 bp, 107 predicted proteins | sample BioMet4_FD_130346 | JGI IMG/M metagenome (GOLD analysis project Ga0183095, IMG submission 130346) | Microbial communities from bioreactor (seeded with sewage sludge) at LBNL, California, USA - Biofuel metagenome 4 (v2) (version 3) | ecosystem: Engineered > Bioreactor > Anaerobic > Unclassified ...
CAAATTGCCTCTGATTTTCCAGCTTCACAATCACTATGAGGTAAATTAGTAGAAATTTTTGTCCCATTTTAGCACTTTTGGACCTGACTTTTTGGATAGTATCTAGATTTTATCTGAGATTCATGCTATCTGTCAAATTCTATACCAAAAATTTGGTCAAAAATCATAAAAATGGCCATCAAGAGAAAGAGAATCATCTGTCAAATTGAATCGTAAAAAATGGGCAAAAATTTGTTGAAATAATATTACTTATCATTCCAAAGGATATGAAAACAATTTTTCCACATAAAAATCAAACTGTCAAACTCAAGTCTTATTTTAAAAATGTCTCAAAGCGGCTTAGAATGAGAGGCGTTTTTACTGTTAATGGAAACACAAAAACGCAATGAGAAAGGAATCTAGGAAAAACTCAAAAATGCAGTAGTTTTCCTATTAAACAACTGGATTTTTTAGGATATTCAAGCTTTCAGCTATCAAAATAAATCTTATCAAGGCAAAAGACAGTAGTTTTCTGAAAATTACTGTATGAGCCATCCTAAAAGCTACTTTATTATCAATTGTTGGGAATTATTAGAATTGTTTTCATGATCTTGAGCTTGATTGATTATTCGAAGTACAAGGTCTAAGAAGCAAATTTCAAGTTTTGGGATGAGCTCAATAATAAAAAGAAATGAGATAATTCTCATTTCACTTTTACAGTTTTCGAAGAAACTAATTTTCCTTGAGCGTTATACAAATATGCTGTATCTCCTTCGTTATTCCATACATGTGCTACTCTTCCCCAATACAGCTTAGTTGCAGTGTTTTTACCCTTTCCAGTGTAAAGAGTCACTGTAGACTTAGCTTTCAAGGTATAAGAAGACGAGAATTTATAGGTATGTTTAGCGCCTTTATCTGTGATTTTCCAACCTTTCATGCTTACTGCTTTTGTTCCTTTATTTGTAATTTTAACATACTCTTGATTTGCAGTTTCCTTAGGAGCACCAACATCCAAAGCACTGATATAAACTGTGTTGGAGGTTGAACTACTTGTTTGAGATGTAGTACCTAAAGCAAAAGGAACGGTTCCCAAGATTAAACATATAGCTACAAAGATAGCAACTGTTCGGTTTTTTACCATTGAATCACCCATTGTATCAATTACTGTTTAACATCTTATACAGCTTAACTCTTTTGATTTATCTGCGTACCATAATAAAAAAACAAAACTGTTATGTAAATATGCAGGGCACATATCTTTTTATGTTACTCAGTTGTTTTACAGGAAAAATACTGCATTTTTTAGCTTGGCACAAGGAGATATTGCTGTAAGAAATATTGCTGCAAGAAACTCTACCACAAAAGAAACTGAAACTTTTTATAATAATAGTATGTGTTTATGTGTATTAATTTATTTAAAAGATTTCCAGAGGTTAATAATTTGGCAACCAAGAAACAGAAAGCAGCGAAAAGAGCTAAGAACGATCCGGAAACGAACGGCAATATACAAAAGCCAGTTGAGGAAAATAAGGAATCGAAAGACAAAACAAAAAAACAAGATAAGAAAAGAAAATAAAAAGAGGAGGTTAAAATAACCTTAATTTATCAACTTATCTAAAAGCAATTTGGTGTGTATCGAAAGTGGTTCGGTTGTTAAAATTTTCATCTCGTACTTTAAAGCTATAATGGCATCTTTATGTACCATTTATCTGGTGATGAGAATTATTAATTTGTCTAATTGAAAAAAATCTAGTTACTATTCAGGTACCTTAAATTGTACATTTCGAACCCTGGCACTCTTGTGCCACTATGCGTATACTAAAATGTCCTTTTGTTGATATAAGGTCAATAAAATATCCAATAGTAAAACATTATTGTCCTATATTGGCAGGGGTTCGAAATGTGCATTAAATCGGCATCAAAAACCGTAATTTAGAATGTTTGGCATTTACAATACACTTTCGTCTATTTCGTGGATTGATGTCAAATGATTTCATTTTTAATTTTGATATGAATCCCTTATTAGACAGGTCTCTGTAACCAAAATCGATGTTAGTTGACTTATTTAGGGTACATGAATAGTTACAGTTTTTCACTTGTTTTGTATAATAGCCAGATTTTTGCATGGAACCTTTATAACTGTAATAACTCCTTATTCTAAGCCTCTTGTAACCCTTAAATTTTCTCTATGAAAATTCCATCAGTAAGCACATGAAAGCTGAGTCATAACCTCCCAAAACATCGTTTTTGACAAATGTATAAATAAAAAAGTTGCAGAAGGAGAGAAGCTCTCCTTTCAAGCTTAAAACTTATTTCACTGTAATATATTTGGACTTTGTTACAGAACTGTTTCCTGCTGCATTCTTTACCGTTAAGCTAACAGTATATGTTCCTGCCTTTGAATACTTATGAGTTGGATTCTGAAGGAATGACTTTGATCCATCTCCAAAGTCCCATTTCCATGAAGTAGGAACTCCTGTACTTTTGTCAGTAAACTGAACCTTCAGTGGTACTTTTCCAGAAGTTGGAGTTGCAGAGAATGCGGCAACTGGTTTTGTTACAACTTTTATATAATTTGTTTTTGTTACCGTGTTACTGCCTTTAGCATTCTTTACTGTTAAACTAACCGTATATACCCCTGCCTTTGAATACTTGTGAGTCGGATTCTGGAGGAATGACTTTGACCCGTCTCCAAAGTCCCATATCCACTTTGTTGGTGTTCCTGTGCTCGTATCAGTAAAGGCAACCTTTAATGGTGCTTTCCCAGAAATTGGAGATGCAGAGAATGCAGCAACAGGTTTTACAACAGATGTTTTGACAATAATGTAATTCGTTTTTGTTATTTTATTACTACCTGCAGCATTGGTGGCTGTATGTGCCACTGTATAATTCCCTGCGTTAGAGTATGTATGGGTTGGATTCTTGACTGTTGAAGTGGTCCCGTCTCCGAAATTCCATTTCCATGAAGTAGGACTATTGATACTTTTGTCAGTAAAGGTCACAGTTAATGGTGCTTTTCCTGATGTTGGATATGCAGAAAAGTTTGTTACAGGAGCTATGAGAGGACCTATAAACTGCCCTAATTCCCAATATGCTCCAACATTCATTATGACGGTTGCAATCTTGTTGGTTGTTGTGTTAATTGCATATACGTTGCTGTCCTCACACACCACATATAATCTTTGCCCATTTGGAGTGATTGAAACTCCAGATGGGCGGTATCCTGCAGAAACAGTGTCTGTAACAGTGTTTGTTGTGGTGTCAATTACAGAAACAGTGTTGTCATAGTGATTTGTCACATATACATCTGTTCCCGCCAGGTTGGCTACAACATCAATAGGAGCGTTTCCTACATTCACAGTGTCTGTAATTGTGTTTGTTGCGGTGTCAATTACAGAAACAGTATCGCTATAGCTGTTTGCCACATATACCTTATTTCCATCAGGAGTAACTGTAACTCCCAAAGGATCGCTTCCTACAGACACTATGGCTGTAACTGTGTTTGTTGCGATGTCAATTACACAAATAGTGCCGCTTCCCCAATTAGTCACATATGCTGTTTTTCCATCAGGGGCGACTGCAATTCCTTCAGGTTGTTTTCCTACATTCACAGTGTCTGTAACTGTGTTTGTTGCTGTGTTAATTACAGAGACAGTATTGCTACCGGAGTTCACAACATATGCTGTTTTTCCATTAGGAGTGACTGCAATCTCCAACGGATCGCTTCCTACTTTCACACTTGTTGGATAAGTATTGGTTGTTGTGTTAATCACAGAAACAGTGTTACTGCCGGAGTTAGTCACATATACTTTTGTTCCCGATGGGTTGACTGCAACTCCCGAAGGATCGCTTCCTACATCCACAGTGGATGCAATCTTGTTTGTCGCTGTGTCAATAATAGAGACAGTGTTGCTGTCGGTCGTAATATAAGCAAATGGCGCTGCACCTGTAACACTTACCAGTAATATAAGTGCCAGAGATGTTAGTCCTAGAGTTTTCATGAGACTAAGCTTTCTGTGTGATTTATAACGCAGAATTTCTTTTATAACGATTTGTCGATGCTTTATCTTAAAACCTTCTTCCTTAATTGAATTGCACGTAAAGAGTCTTCAATAGCAATAACAAATACCAGGCACAAAAAAGAAATCATGCCACTCAGTAAGCATCTAAATAAGAATAAATAAAAAAATTAATATATGTTAAATAACTATTTTCAAAAAGAAAGTAGTTATTTATCATATATTAAATTTCTTAAATTAACTTTCAATCATTCATATATATAGCCACGATGCGATTTCGTTTCAAAAAATCTGGCTTTTTTACAAATCACTGAAAACTTTCACAATTATGGAAGTTAATCATTCTCACCACCCGTAAAAACAGTGCATAAGGATACTAATTATAGCCTCAGCGTGTGATATGAATTTTTTTTCAATTGAATCGGCTAAATAGCCACAAGCTATTATTCATTTCATATCAAAACATGTTCATTTTTTGCAGTGGAAATACCCCAACCCGAAAATAAACCAAAATCATGAAAATTTCCACTGCAAAAATATTCTAGGTCATCAACACAATTAGTATGAATAATAATATCATATGTAACACTTAACTTATATATCACCTTAATTTTTACCTCAATTTCTTGTGGAAATACAAAATTTAGGCAAGCCTTCAAAAATGACAAATTAAACTGCGGTTTTCAAGGAATTTTGTTTACTCATTCAAGAAAAACGTTATCGACAAAACGTGCCGATGTTTTTTGATTACAAGCCATTCCAAAGACTATAAACAGAATTTTGAAAAACGACATCAAGATAATCGATTTTCAGATTATGGTATTTTTGCCTTCGATGGTAACTAAAACGCAAAAAAACTATGAGATACACATAGGGGCACTTTTTGTATCTCTTCGGTTGGCATTTTTACTCACTCGAGAAGTATATAAAAATATGATTTAATGGTTTTTGACTCTGTTCCAAAATCTAGTGATTTTTGCATTTCTTGATTGAAAATCTGAATCCGCAAGAAGAATCCGTTTTTCATCAACATCAATATTCGACGTCTAAAGACCTCAATCCCAAAATTGTATTTCAAGGATTGGGACCAATTACAAAATCTAGTGATTTTTTATTTTATGTTCATCACTGGATTTTGATACTGAGTCTGGTTTTTTAAATTAAAAAAGAAACCAGATTAATCTGGTTTCACTGCTCTTTCAAATATTCATCAATTGCCTTTGCGGCTTTCTTGCCAGCGCCCATTGCACTGATAACGGTTGCTGCGCCTGTGACAACATCTCCGCCTGCAAAAACTCCGCACTTGGAGGTTGCACCGGTTTCTTCGTCTGCGACAACAGTGCCTTTTTTGTTCTGATCAAGACCTTCCGAGCCTTTGAAAATCATGGGGTTCGGGGATGTGCCTATGGCGATAACAACAACTTCGGCAGGGATTGTGAATTCCGAACCTTCTACAGGGACAGGGCTTCTTCTGCCAGATTTGTCAGGTTCGCCGAGTTTCATTTTAATGCATTCGACTGCAGTAACATTGAATTTATCGTCGCCAAGGATGCGGACAGGGTTTGTAAGGAGCCTGAAGGTTATGCTTTCTTCTTTTGCGTGCTCGATTTCTTCCCGGCGAGCTGGCATCTCTTCTTCCCCACGGCGGTAGACTATGCTGACTTCCTCAGCGCCAAGGCGGAGGGCTGAGCGGGCGGAATCCATTGCCACATTTCCGCCACCAACCACCACAACGTGCTTTCCAAGCCTGACTCTGGTATCATATTCAGGGTCATAGGCTTTCATGAGGTTTACACGGGTCAGGAACTCGTTTGCAGAGTAAACGCCGTTGAAGTTTTCGCCTGGGATTCCCATAAAGTTCGGCAGACCTGCGCCAGTGCCCATGAAGACCGCATCGAATTCGTCACAGAGCTCGTCTAAGGTCTTGATCCTGCCGATGATATAGTTGGGCTTGAACTCGACTCCGAGTTTCTCAATGTACTCAACTTCCTGTCGAACAATTTCCTTTGGCAGCCTGAACTCTGGAATGCCGTAACTCAGAACTCCGCCGGCTTTGTGTAGAGATTCAAAAACAGTGACTTTGTGACCCAGCTTTGCAAGGTCTGCTGCGGCAGTGAGACCCGCAGGCCCTGAACCTACAACAGCTACTTTCTTTCCTGTAGGTTTCGGAATTTCAGGAACCTTCACACCCTGCTGTCGCTCATAATCAGCGCAGAAACGTTCGAGCCTTCCGATAGCAACTGGCTTTCCCTTCTTTCCGAGTACGCAGAGAGCTTCGCACTGAGTTTCCTGGGGACAGACACGACCACAGATGGCAGGAAGGGCATTTGTGCCTTTAATCTTCTCTATTGCCCCTGCGAAGTCTTCCTCGCAGACAAGCTTGATAAAGCCTGGAATATCCACATTCACAGGGCATCCTTCAACACATTTCGGTTCCTTGCAGGAGAGACAGCGGGAGGCTTCGGCAAGAGCGTCTTCTTTTGTGTAGCCAAGAGCGACCTCATTAAAGTTCTTCCTGCGCTCTTCCGCAGGCTGTTCTGGCATAGGGGTCCTTTTTTTCTTTGCTTTTACGGTTTTTTCTCCATTTAATTCTTGCATTTTTCATCCCCTCCATATTAGTGCAGTCCACACCTGCATTCTTCATCGTATTTTTCCACAGCTTTTGTCTCTTCGCCGCGGTACATTGCAAGCCTGTTCATGAGTTGAACAAAATCAACTTTCCGTGCATCAAATTCAGGCCCGTCAACGCAGGTAAACCTTGTTTTTCCGTCAACTGTAACCCTGCAGCCGCCGCACATACCTGTCCCGTCTACCATAATAGAGTTAAGGCTGACCAGAATTTCAACATCATAGGGAGAAGCTACTCCTGCTCCTACTTTCATCATTATTGGGGGCCCAATAATTACAACTCTTGCAACCTCTTCCCCGCTATCCAGAATCTGTTTCATTATATCGGTAACAAATCCATGGTGCCCTTTTGATCCGTCATCGGTCGCGATATATAGTTCGGAACTGGCATCCTTCATTTCCTCTTCAAGGATGAGAAGGTCCTTGTTCCTGGCTCCTATAATGGAAATTACCTTGTTGCCCGCTTTTCTATAAGCCTTTGCCTGGGGATAAGCCGGGGCAACTCCTACTCCTCCACCTACAAGGATAACAGTGCCAAGTTTCCTTACATCGGAAGGAGTGCCAAGAGGTCCGACGACGTCCTCAAGAAACTCGCCTGCAGAAAGCTTTGCAAGCTGTTTTGTAGTTTTGCCCATCTCCTGAAATATTATGGCTACTGTGCCTTTCTCTTTGTCAAAGTCGGCAATAGTAAGGGGTATTCTTTCTCCCTTTTCATCAATTCTGAGGATTATGAACTGTCCGGCTTTTGCAGCCTTTGCTACGTCAGGGGCGTCTATTACCATCCTGTGCACCGACGGAGCGATTTCTTCCTTTTTCAATACTTTATATGCCATGAGATCACATTTTCCTGAGTAAAAGCAATTTTTTTAGAGCAAATGAATCGGTAAATTCTGATATCGCGGATCTCCTCACGGATTTTTTAAATTCCCGAGCTTTTCCGCCTGGACGTTCTCCTTATACTGATTAATGGGATATATATTCTCCCAAATAATTTTAATTATTTTGTCCGTCTGGATTATTTTTTGTTGAATTATAAGCGTCCTTTCTGTCAATACTTTCTTTTAAAAGAGTCTGGATATTCTTCAACTTTTTGACCATTGTTGCAATAATTTAATAAATCTAATGGGTATAATAAATTAAGGGGTAATCCCTGAACAGATCATATAGGGGTAATCCCTGAACAGATCATATCAGGAGGTTGATTTGCGGGAAGAGAGATAAAGCAAACTCAGTACAAACTATATCCGGATAGATAACCGAATTTTATGGCCGTATTTGAGCTTGAAAATTTAAAACCTTTGCCTGAAAGAGAAATTTATTCGCTGGAGGAATTCAGCCACTCTATTGCTATAAAAAGCTGAGTGATTTCGCTCTGACAGGCGGATTAAAGGGAAACATAACTTAGATGAACTCTTAGATGAACTTATACATATATGGGGGTTAAACAAATGCCTGAAGAAAGAAGAGAGGGTACAAAGGGAGAGAAGTTAGAGAAAAAGGAAGGGGAAGAAGTAGCTGACGTTGATCCGATCCATCCTACCGAAGCCAGGGGTGGCAAGAAGAGATCGCTCCTTGACACCTGCAAATAATCTCACTTATTTTTTACTTTTTTGTCGGGATGATTAAGATGCTGGGATATTGAAAGAGTTGTTTGAAAAAGTTGTAAGAGGAAACTCTTATACAGAAAACTAATACTGAATCTCCGGGCCCGATTGAAAAAGAAGTCAAGACAAGGAAAAAACCTCTCGTAAGCTGTGACAAATGCGATGAGGACGAACGAAAGACCCTTTATGGAGAAGAAACAGGGTCCTGAATATTTTTGAGGTAAGGAAAGGAAGACCAGAGAAAAAAAATCCTTGAATAGAGGCATTTATTTGACTTTTTTGTTCTTTTCTTTCCTTTCATTTTTAAGCATTTTTTTGCTCACTTTTTTTACTTTTGGATAGTTTTAATATGTTTGCCAATTTTCAATCAAATAAATAGTCACATAATATTTAAGAAACGCTATCGAATAAAATACTCAAAATATAATGCCAACCTACTAAATATAAGTTAAGTTCTAAAATAGATTTAAGTTCTAAAATAAGTTCTAAAACAGATTTTCCACAATTTATTGCTGGAACAAAGATTGATTCATGGGAACCAGTTATTAAAAATTGCAAACCAAAGTTGGTTTTCAACTCTGGTCAAAGAGGCTAAAGGGTTGTTTTGCCAGATTTGTCAATAATCTCTCACCCTTTAGTCTCTATTTTTTCTCTTTTTTCAGTTTAAAGGTTTATTTGCTTTCAGAATATACTCCCGGTCTTGTATTTGTTGTCACTTTTATGTAGTTTTTCTTCGTTACAGTACTGCTACCTGCAACGTTGGACACTGTAAGTATAACCTTATAGTTTCCTCCCTGCAAATACTGATGTTCTGGGTTCTTTTCTCTGGAAGTTGTTCCGTCTCCAAAACTCCATTTCCATGTAGTAGGAATTCCTGTACTATTATCAGTAAATTCTACCGTTAATGGTGCTTTTCCGGAGGTTGGAGTTGCAGAGAAGTCAGCAACTGGTTTTGTTACAACTTTTATATATTCTGTTTTTGTTACCGTGTTACTACCTTTAGCATTCTTTACTGTTAAGTTAACAGTGTAACTCCCTACTTTGGAATACTTGTGAACCGGATTCTGGAGGTATGACTTTGATCCGTCTCCAAAGTCCCATTTCCAGGAAGTTGGGGAGCCAGTGCTTGTGTCAGTAAAGGTAACCTTTAATGGTGCTTTTCCTGATGTAACGCTGCTGGTGAAGTTTGCAACCGGTTTTGTTATTACTTTTATATAGTCTGTTTTTGTTACCGTATTCTTGCCTGCAGTGTTCTTTACTGTTAAGTTAACAGTATATACCCCTGCCTTTGAATACTTGTGAGTCGGATTCTGGAGGTATGACTTTGACCCATCTCCAAAGTCCCATATCCACTTTGTCGGTGTTCCTGTGCTCGTATCAGTAAAGGCAACCTTTAATGGTACTTTTCCTGAAGTAGGCGACGCTGAAAAAGCAGCTACTAGCTTTGATGGAGATGTACTGGAGACATCGATGTACCCAGTTTTTACCTCAGAATCGCTTCCATCCGGTCCTGTTACAGTAAGGTTAACAGTGTAGGTACCGGCTGCAGCATAAGTGTGGGTCGGTTTCTTCTCAGTGCTGTCAACAGTTCCATCGTTATCAAAGTCCCATGCATATGACGAAACATTGCCAGTTGAAGCATCGTTGAACTGAACGTCAAGAGGTGCTGTACCGGTTGTCACATTTGCAGTAAAGTTTGCAACCGGTGCTCCAGGCAGCGGTTCACTTACGACAATGTACTCAGTTTTTACTTTAGAATCGCTTCCACCGGCGTTGGCAACTGTGAGGTTGACGGTGTAGTTTCCAGTTGCGGTGTAAGTGTAGACTGGATTCTGCTCAGTGCTGTCTACGTTTCCATCATTATCAAAGTCCCATGCATAGGACGAAATAGTGCCAGTTGAAGCATCTGTGAACTGAACGTCAAGAGGTGCTGTACCGCTTGTTACATTTGCAGTAAAGTTTGCAACCGGTGCTCCAGGCAGTGGTTCACTTACGACAATGTACTCAGTTTTTACTTTAGAATCATTTCCACCGGCGTTGGCAACTGTGAGGTTGACAGTATAGTTTCCAGCCGCAGCATAAGTGTATACCGGATTCTGCTTAGTGCTGTCTACTTTTCCATCATTATCAAAGTCCCATGCATATGATGAAACATTGCCAGTTGAAGCATCGTTGAACTGAACGTCAAGAGGTGCTGTACCGCTTGTTACATTTGCAGTAAAGTTTGCAACCGGAGCTTCAGGAAGTGGTTCACTTACGACAATGTACTCAGTTTTTACTTTAGAATCGCTTCCACCAGCGTTGGCAACTGTGAGGTTGACGGTATAGTTACCAGCCGCAGCATAAGTGTATACCGGATTCTGCTTAGTGCTGTCTACGTTTCCATCGTTATCAAAGTCCCATGCATATGATGAGACAGTGCCAGTTGAAGCATCTGTAAACTGAACGTCAAGCGGAGCCGTTCCACTGGTCCGATTTGCAGTAAAGTTTGCAACCGGAGCTCCAGGCAGCGGTTCACTTACGACAATGTACTCAGTTTTTACTTTAGAATCGCTTCCACCGGCGTTGGCAACTGTGAGGTTGACGGTGTAGTTTCCAGCTGCGTTGTAAGTGTATACCGGATTCTGCTTAGTGCTGTCTACTTTTCCATCATTATCAAAGTCCCATGCATAGGACGAAATAGTGCCAGTTGAAGTATCAGTGAAGTTTACAGTAAGTGGTGCATCTCCAGAAGTCGGTGTTGCTGTGAAATCTGCAACCGGAGCTCCAGGCAATGGTTCACTTACGATAATGTACTCAGTTTTTACTTTAGAATCGCTTCCACCTGCATTGGCAACAGTTAGGTTGACGGTATAGTTACCAGTTGCGTTGTAAGTGTATACCGGATTCTGCTTAGTGCTGTCTACAGTTCCATCATTATCAAAGTCCCATGCATATGATGAGACAGTACCAGCTGAAGCATCAGTGAAGTTAACAGTAAGTGGTGCATCTCCAGAAGTCGGTGTTGCTGCAAAATCTGCAACTGGAGCTCCAGGCAATGGTTCACTTACTACAATGTACTCAGTTTTTACTTTAGAATCGATTCCACCAGCGTTGGAAGCCGTAAGATTGACTGTATAGTTACCAGCTGCAGCATAAGTGTAGACTGGATTCTGCTCAGTACTGTCCACGGTTCCATCATTATCAAAGTCCCATGCATATGACGAAACATTGCCAGTTGAAGCATCGTTGAACTGAACGTCAAGAGGTGCTGTACCGCTTGTTACATTTGCAGTAAAGTTTGCAACCGGAGCTCCAGGCAGTGGTTCATTTACGATAATGTACTTGGTCTTTACTTCAGAATCGCTCCCGTCTGCGTTGGAAACCGTAAGGTTGACGGTATATTTGCCGACTGATGTATATGTATGAGAAACGTTCTGCTCGGTAGCGTTGGTACCGTCCCCAAAGTCCCAGAGCCATGAAGTTGCATTTTCTGACAGATCGGTAAACTTCACTGTAAGGGGAGCATAACCAGATGTGACGTTGCTGCTGAAGTTTGCTACAGGAAGTACTGATGTATTATTAGTCGGTTCATATTCCACGACATAACCACCAACAGTATAATAGTGGGGATAGTCATTCCATATGTCACTCCCGTAGAATTGAAGCGCATCTTCACCACCATTGTCGTTCGGCTCACCTGAATTCCAGTTAGTATAATCCCATGGCTCACCTGTTACCCATTGCCAACCACCATCAGGTTCCTGACTACCATCCGGCTGATAGGCTCCCAGCCAATAATCACTTGGTGTTACGCCAAGATTATTGTATATAAAATCATTCTCACCCTGAAAAGTGATTGTGGCCAGATGTCCAGTCATTCCAAGATAAGTAAAAGACTCAGCCTCAGTTTTTGCATCTGTCCAGGTAATGCCATCAGGTACAGATACTGCATTATAGTAATGTCCATTTACCGAATAGTAGGAAAGTGAATCAACTTTTATAGTAGCTAACTTTGAACGTGTACCATTTTCATTGCTTACTGTCAGGTTAACAGTATATTCTCCTTTTTCCGAGAATGTATGTACTGGATTCTGCTCGGTTGAATTAGTTCCGTCTCCAAAGTTCCAATTCCATTCAGTTGCATTTTCAGACAGATCGGTAAACTGTACCGTAAGAGGAGCAAAACCACTGGTTACGTTGCTTGTGAAGTTTGCTACAGGAAAAGAAGTCGGTTCATATTCCACGACATAGCCACTGAGAGTATTATCTTGGGAATAGTCATTCCATTTGTCGCCATCCCAGAACGCAAGTACATTCTCGGAATTATAACCATCCGGCGCCCATGAATTCCAGTTAGTATAATTCCACGGTTCGCCCGTTACCCATTGCCAACCACCATCAGGTTCCTGACTACCTTCCGGCTGATAGGCTCCCAGCCAATAATATCCTGGTGTTACGCCAAGATCATTATATATAAAACCGTTCTCACCCTGAGAAGTGATTGTAGCCAGATGTCCAGTTATTCCAAGATAAGTAGAAGACTCAGCAGCCGTTTTTGCATCTGTCCAGGTAATGCCGTCAGGTACAGATACTGCATTATAGTAATGACCATTTACCCAATAGTAAGGAAGTTTTTCTGATACAGAAAACTCCTGAATACGATTATTGGACGTATCGGAAACATAAACATTGCCTGAAGAATCTACAGCAATACCTTGTGGATTCGAAAATTGCCCGTCGTCGCTTCCAGAATAACCCCATTTGATAAGGAATGTTCCGCTGCTGTCAAATTTCTGAATGCGATTGTTGTTCGTATCGGAAACATAAATATTGCCAGAAGAATCTACAGCAATATCTTGTGGATTAATAAATTGTCCGTTATCGCTGCCATAAGAACCCCATTGAGTAAGGTATTTGCCATTGCTTTTAAATTCCTGAATGCGACAACTGTACCACCCATCGGCAATATAAACATTGCCAGAAGAATCTACAGTAACACCAGTTGGATAACAAAATTGTCCGTGACCTTCGCCCCAGGAGCCCCACGAGGTTAGAAATTCACCGCTGCTGTCAAATTTCTGAATGCGATTGTTGTTCGTATCGGCAACATAAACATTGCCCGAAGAATCTACAGCAACATCTTGTGGAGATTCAAATTGCCCTTCATCGCTACCCTCAGAACCCCATGTAGTAATGAATGTTCCGCTGCTGTCAAATTTCTGAATGCGATTGTTGGACGTATCGGCAACATAAATATTGCCAGAAGAATCTACAGCAATACCACGTGGGTTATTAAAATCTCCGTCAGTGCCAGAAGTATTCCATTTGGTAATGAATGTTCCACTGCTATCAAACTTCTGAACGCGCTGATTACTTGTATCAACAACATAAATATTTCCAGACGAGTCTACAACAACACCATATGGATTAGAAAATTGTCCGTCGTCGCTGCCCTCAGAACCCCATTTGGTAATGAATGTTCCATTGTTATCAAACTTCTGAATGCGATTATTGGACGTATCAGCAACATAAACATTGCCAGATAAGTCTACAAAAACACCATATGGGTAATAAAATTGTCCGTCATCGCTGCCCCAGTAACCCCATTGGGCAAGATATTTGCCATTACTATTAAACTTCTGAATGCGCTGATTATTTGTATCGACAACATAAACATTGCCTGAAGAATCTACAGCAACACCATATGGATTAGAAAATTGTTTGTTACCGCTGCCAGAAGAACCCCACGCGGTTACAAATTCACCACTGCTGTCAAATTTCTGAATGCGATTGTTGTTCGAATCTGCAACATAAATATTGCCAGAAGAATCTACAGCAACACCACGTGGAGACTCAAATTCTCCGTAACCAGTGCCCTCAGAACCAAATTGGGTAATGTATTTGCCGTCGCTGCCAAACTTCTGAATGCGATTGTTGTTCGTATCGGAAACATAAACATTGCCCGAAGAATCTACAGCAACACCATATGGATTAGAAAATTGTCCGTGACCGCTGCCATAAGAACCCCATTTGGTAATGAATGTTCCATTGCTATCAAATTTCAAAATACGATGACTGTTCGTATCGGCAACATAAACATTACCAGATGAATCTACAGCAACACCTTCTGGACCAGGAACTGACCCGCTGTTGCTGTTGCCATAAGAACCCCATTTGGTAATGAATGAGCCACTGCTGTCAAACTCCTGAATGCGATTATTGGACGTGTCGACAACATAAATATTGCCTGAAGGACCGACAACAATACCAGATGGACTAGAAAATTGTCCGTTACTGCTGCCCTCAGAACCCCACTTTGTAACAAAAGAAGAACTTTCAGCATGCGTAACAGAAGCACTCATCAATCCAAGAAACAATAAAACCAAACATAATGACGTTATCTTAAAAACGTTGGCTTGTTGATATTTCACCTTTTAAGATCTCCTTTTTATATATAACACAAACTAACATATTTATATATTTTACAACGTTTATCTTATTGTATGTGTAACTTACTTAAAAACGAATTCAACTTCACAATGTGAAGTAAACTTGTTAGAAAATTTCCCGTTGAATTTTGAAAAATATACGTTATATCTTAACAGAACCCAACAATCGCAATTATATCACATATGTATTTAAAAATATTTATATGTAAAACTGTAGCTATATTTATATATTAATAAATATTTCAAAATATAATATAACTTATATTCGGCAGGTATACATTAAATTTTGAGTATTATATTAGATAGTGTTTCTTAAACATTTTTAATATTTATTATATTGGACCTGGTTAACATATGACACAAATCTTGTGACGTATAGATCCGTTTTGCAATAATATTTAGGAATGACAAAGATATAAATTCAAATATTGGTCGTGTCCCTAAATCATTGACTTATTTTTATATATTATTGAATCTATTATTATTGGGGGGATTAGAATCACTTCTAAAATCGATTTTTCACAATTTTTTTGCTGGAACAAAGATTGTCCTGATTATGGAATTAATAATCAAGGAAATATAGTCCTTAAATAAATATATGGTAAAAACAACCATGCGCTTCTTAAATGTAAAACTTGTAAAAAATGTTTTAGTGAAACGAGAGGTACAGTATTTTTTCAACTTAACACTCCTGAAGAAGAAATTCTAAGAACAATAGCTATGATTCCCGAGAAAGGAGGCATTCGTGGACTTGCGAGAGCTATTAGACATAGGAAAAACACAATTTGTAGGTGGCTAGAGATTGCAGGAACTCATTCAAAAGAAGTTACAACTTATTTCCTCACAAATCTTAATCTTAATAGAGTAGAGGTTGATGAGATCTGGTCATATATAAAAAAACAAAAAAATGTAACAGAAGAGGATCCTGAAGAGTATGGTGATGTATACTCACTTACAGCAATCAAAAGTGACACAAGATTGCTCCTTTTCCACCACGAAGGAAAACGTAGTACAGAGGATGCTCTAAAATTAAGAATAGACTCTGGAAATAGAAAATGGTTCCAAAGAACTCCAGCAATGGCAGAAGGAATAACAGATCACATATGGAGTTTAAAGGAATTACTAACGTTTAGAGTTCCTGTTCAATAACTTAGGGACATGACCACACTTTGAGTTCTCCATTTATGATTCAAATATATTTTGATGTTGTTTTGACCATTGTAGCCGATACACTTTACAGGTTGCTTGCCGATGACCTGAAGAGATTTGAGGATTGCACTCCAAAAACTATTTTTTCCGATTTCATTAACTGCAGATGTAATGAAGAGGTTGTTGGCGAGGGGATAATTGTCAAAATGAAAAAGAAGGCAACAACACATGTTTTCAAATCAAATGAGATTTTTCAGAAATCGTATACAATACCGTGGTTAGGCAACAAAAGACTTCGATTTGATTGGATATCTTGAGCATGGTTCAATTAAGGGACATAAACACTTGACGAAAATAGGTGTTTGAGGTATAGTTATGAGCACTTGTGAAAATTAATGGTCCTACAAAACCTGCAGTTTCAACTACAACCACAGAAATCAAAAACATCATCAGCTCTAACTTTTTTTGTTTGGGATAATAATTTACCAGTTATACCGCATATAAACACAATAAAAGCGATAAGACCAAAATAAACTGATATCCTGATAATAGAAATAAGAAAAGACATATTGTAAACCATATTCCAATCACAATTTTAAACTATATTGTATATTATGTTATATCATGTGAGATCATATATTATGTAAAGTTCACTATCCAGTTTATACATAGGTTTTGCTACAAAAGCTCTGTATTTCACTGATATCTCAGCAATTATGGTTAAAAAAAGACAAATCAAGAATTTTGCTTTTTATTCATTATCCATATATTTACATGCTCATTCTGATATTTTTGCAACGGAACCTTATTCATCGATAAATCTATGAATTTATACCTGCATCAACACTACTATTACTTCTCCAAAAAGAAAAAGGTATATTGTATGATACTCCGACTGGAAAGAAGCAATTTACTCTTATTTGAAAATCTCTATCACTAAATGGAACAATTCTTTCTTTTTTATTAGAATAATATCCTCCTACCACTTCCCAAGCTTTTTTTTTAAATGTGCAACTTGAATGAGTCATATTTAAATCATCATAATTTATGTAATTGAATACATTCTCTGGATTATGTATAGTTAACTTAATGTCATCAATACTATAAAATTCCAAAATACTTTTTGAATTCACATTTAATAAGCTATCATCATTAAAAGGTATATGAGTAGCTCCAATCATATATAAATAATTATATTTTTTAAATAACTCAACCATTACTTCAATAGCATCATGAAATAAGTAATCATCATCATTAAGTATCATAATCAAATTAGAATTAGAAGTATTTATCGCGTAGTTTAAGCTAGCTGCTTGTCCTATATTTTTAGAATTACTTAATATTTTAACCCTTTTAATAAATTCCGGCTCCGTATCGGCGTATCTAGACACACATTTTTCTAAAACTGTAAGTGTCTCATCAGGTGAACAGTCATTAATAAAAATAATCTCATCCGGCTTTTTGGTCTGATTTACAATACTTAGAAATGTCTTTTCTACATATTTTTCGTGCATGTAGCAAGGTACAACGAGGGCAATTGAATAATCTGCAACAAGCATTCGATCTTTTGGCATACCATTATTTCTTTTTATATATTTTTTTATTTTACTTTGTTTTATTTCAGGAGATTTTATAGAATTACGTACATAATTCATGATGTAACGATATGAATCTTTTAACATTAATACTCACATACTTCTTTAAAATCTCAACTTATTAATATTTACGGTTCCATTGCAAAAAATTATTAGAGGGATTCACTGAAATAAGTAGAAATTTAGGAGTATATGTTATGCCAGTAAATTCCTTTAAATATCACATTTCACAGAGATACACATATGTATAAATTTAGGCTCTTCGTTGTTTTGTGTGGCTATCCTCGTAATGTCCTCATAAAAACCAATGCGGTCTTGAATTGAAAATCATCTTATCCATAGGGAATGGCGAAGAGCCATAATTTATTTGCCAAATTGCCCAAAATAATCACTAAATGATGAGCTAGTGTCATGGCAATTTAATTATTGAGCATAATCTTTAGTAGCTTCTTGTCAGCGCACAATGATTATGAGCATTAAATGACCAATAACTAAATTTTCTTGACACTAGTTTTTAAGCTATTACCATATTGAGAATATTGATGGTATTTTTGTGCACATCTGCGAAAAGTGAGATCAAATCTCAATATTAAAATACCACGAATTAGTGCACCCAGCAAGATAAGAAGCAAGATCTGTGGGATACCTGACAAAGAGAAAAGTAGCCGACAAATTTCAATGAATATGGACATAAAAAGAGTTGATTTTAGAATATTGAACAGACTTTCATATTCTAACGGGATCTTTATCATCTGCGATAATATACGTTTTGCAATCTTAGTGACAGAGATATTATATTTTGTCTCTTGACCGGCTCCACACCCATTATACAGGATGATATATTTTTTAGTTTTGGTATGTTGCTCACGAGAGTTCATTGACGTTGACAGAGGCTTTTCATGAAAGGGAAAAACAATAGACTTTGAAAATAAAATTTTAAGTATGACGTTTTATTTACAGCCACTACTTAAATAATTAACTTATATAAAAATTCACTATTTACATTGCCTGTATAATAATTTTTCAGTCAACATTCATAGTTCTTGCAAACAAGCTCTCCGTTTTACTGTAGATAGAGGCATAGTTTTTGCCAACTGTGCCTGTACTCACAGACTCGTTTCTTATTAAAAAAATATTAACTTCTTACCAGTAATACAAGTTTGCTCATTTTCTTCCATAAACATCATCAAACCTGACAATGTCCGCTTCGTCTACAAGTTCCCCTAACTGCACTTCAATAATCTCAAGCGGAATTTTTCCGGGATTGGACAATCTGTGTTTATCTCCTGCGCTGATAAAAGTACTCTCTCCCGGTCTCAGGAAAAACTGCTGTCCGTTTACTTCCACACAGGCCATACCTTTGACAACCACCCAGTGTTCACTGCGATGGTAGTGAAGCTGGAGGCTTAACTTATGGGCAGGAAGTACTGTGATATTTTTAATCTTGTGCTCCGGAGAAGCTTCAAGTAAGGTATACGAGCCCCAGGGCCGGTAGACAGTTTGACCTATGTATGCCCTTTCATCATTCCTGTCTTTAAGGGCTGAGACAATATCCTTTACCTTCTGGCTGCTGGATTTAGGGCAGACTAACAGAGCATCACTGGTATCAACAATAACCATGTCTTTAACATCAATGAGCGAGACAAGCTTGCCGCAACTTGAATATATGAGATTTCCATTGGAGTTCAGCATCAGAGGATCGCATTCGTGGACTACATTTCCTACAGGGTCCTTTTCAAACTCGTCATAAATTGCTGCAAAATTTCCCAGATCGCTCCATTTTTGCTCAAGTTTTACAACTGCGACCCTATCGGATTTTTCCATTATTCCATAGTCAACGGAAATCTTGTCCACACATGCATAAATCTCATTAATATCCTTTCCGTTTTCAAAACAGGCGAAAACAGAAGGTGCATATTTTTTAACTTCGTCAAAGAAAAGCTCTGTATCAAAAAGGAACATCCCACTGTTCCAGAGGCAGCCTTCCTGAATATACTTTTCTGCAGTTTTCCGGTCCGGCTTTTCTCTGAATTCAGAAACCCTATAACCTGGTCCACAGGATTCTGATGGTTTAATATAACCATATCCTGTGTGAGGAAAAACAGGAACAACACCGAAAGTAACCAGATAATCCGAAGCAAGCTCTTCAGCCGAAGAAATTGTCTGCATTGCAACTTTATCAAGGACATGATCCGAAGAAAAAATCCCTACTATAGAACGCCCATATTTTTTTACAATTTCTTTCATTCCGAAAAAGATCGCAGGGAGAGTATTCTTGCCTTCAGGCTCGATTAAGACATTTTCTGGAGGAATTGAGTACCCTATTTCCTCAATCTGTCCGATTACGAAAAATTTCTGAGATTCATTTGTTACAACGAAAATTTCGGAAATATCAGAAACTTCAAGGCACCGAAGGATGGTTTCCTGAAAAAGAGATGTATTTCCAAACTTTAAAAATTGCTTGGGATACATTTCCCGGCTGAGAGGCCAGAGTCGTGTTCCTGAACCGCCTGCAAGAATTATTGATTTTATACCTGTCATCTCCTGTAGATATTGGTTAAAAAGGATGTTATCTTAATAATCTAACTGAAGGTATATAGATCGGTTTCTAAACAATAGTATATAGATACGCTGAAAACACGAGTTAGAGCAATATAATGAAAGTTGTTAAATAAGCTTTGCCCAGAAAAGAGTTGAGCCTACTTGGGTCTTGGATGACAGACTGGATATTCTTTTTAAAAAAACGCACATGAAATTCTTCGAATAACATGCACAAAGAAATGAAAGTACTCTCTACCCTACCTTTTTTACTTCTCAACTCCATCATTATCTTGGGCAGGAAGGTTGTACCTATTTCGGTTCTTGAAACCGTCAAAAAAATAACCAGTGAATTGCCATCGAAGGCTCAAATGTGACCTTGATCACGGATGCCAAATTGCCTTCGAGACAATCACACTGCCCATACAAAATATGGGGTAATATAAATTGGTATGGGGTAATATAAATTGGCAGGAATAATAAACAAAGCTTGTGGTTTAGACATCCATAAACAATTTTTAATTGCTACAATTCTCAGCATATTTGGTGAGAAAAAACAACTGCGTTTTGAGAGGACTGAAAAAGGCATATTAGACCTTAAAAAGTGGGTTCTTACAGAGAAACGTGATGTTGTTGCATGTGAATCAACAAGCGATTTTTGGGTTCCGATTTATGATTCACTTATAAACCATTTAAATGTCATAGTTGGAAATTAAGCCTTATCAAAAATATTGATGAGCAGATCAACATCTTAGAAGCAGAAATTTTCCGGTACGCTTATACAAACCATAATCGTGAAATGAAACTTTTAATGTCATCTCCCGGTGTAGGTGAGATTAGTGCCTCAACTAAATTGCCGAAATAGGTGATTTCAATGACTTTTCATCAGGTGACAAACTTGCTTCGTGGCTTGGACTGGTACCTAATGTGTACCAATCTGCCGATAAATACCACAATGGAAGGATCACCAAGAGAGGGTCAAAGGTTGCAAGATGGATTTTAATTCAGGTTGCACAGGCTGCAGCAAGAAAAAATGGAAGCATGTTAAAAAACTTTTTTGAACGGAAGAAGAAAACAATTGGACATTCAAAGGCGATTGTTGCTCTGGCAAGGAAAATTGTGACAATATTGTGGCATTTCATAACAAACGATAAAATGTATGAGGCTGAACTGGGGTACAAAAAGGGAGAAGTTCAAAAGAGGAAAATTGTTGAGAGTGAGGAGTTCTCGGGTGACGAAAGGATCTCAATAATTAGCGAAATTTACGCTATTGTAAAGAAAGAGGAACCTGACATTACGTGAAGATATAGAATCCTCAAGGTTCACATTCCGGACCCTGGCTCAAATTTAACAGGACTAAAATGTGATGTTGGAGTCCAATATAATCCGAAATTTTAAACGAGGGTCCGGAGTGCGAAATCAGAGGTACTTTCATGTCAAATATATTGGATTGAATCTCAGTTGATGAACTGAGATTCAATCCAATAAGAAAATATCTTATCCACAGTTTTCAATTCTGTTATCGTGGATATTTACACCAGTTTCTTTTGTATTTAAGTGCACTACTGCAGGAGCAGATAAGTCATGGAAATAGTTGTCAGAAGCTTCTATGTTTTTAAGAGTTCCCTGTAATTCCAGACCTGCGTATCCACCGCCAGATGTAGTACATTTATTGTTTTTCATGACTCCACTGGTAACGGAATCGAATCTAACGGACGAATTAGTCCGGTTGATAAAGTTACAATTCTTAACTGTGATGCCGTTTACATGATAGGCATATACACCATCGTGTCCACATTTGTTTACAGTTACGGAATCTATCACTACATTGCTGGATTGTGAAATGAGCATTGCATCATTACATCCATTCTGGAACGTAACATCCTGAATTGTTAATCCTTTGCAGTTTACTATAGTTGCCATGTTATAACAGGAGGTTCCGAGCCTGACACCAGAATAATAGTCGGACTGGCTGCCATCAACAGTTATGCCTTTTATTGTAACACCGCTTGCAGAACTGCCTCTAACCATAAGCATGGCTTTTTTCTCTGAAATACTGCTCTCACGCCCACCCCAGACCGGCAGTCCTTTGGCAAGCTTAATCTTTGTACCGGAATCTCCTTCAAGGACTGTGTTGCTGCCGATCCGAAGAGAATCGCTTATATCATATGTGAACGGGCCTTTAAGGTGGACAGTTGTGCCCGGGTTCTGTGCAGCAAATTCAAGAGCCTGGTTAATCTGGACATCATCGGCTTTTCCATCACAATTGTAGTCTCCACTTCCGTTTCCTGCAACAGTTACTACCTTTGTACTCTGAGCGCCTAACGCAGCCGGTACAGTTGTTAAAATAAGGCATGTTACCAGGAATAGGGTTCCTAGTTGTCTTTTTTGCATCGTATCACCTTTGGGTTGGATTTTTATAGGGATTTAAGTGAAATCAAAAAACATACAGTAAGTACTTCTTTCCCAAATATTCTCAAAATTTCATATTACGTACTCGTAATACTTACTTTTCCGAACTAATCTAATCAGGTAGGGATTTTGAATTCTTGAATGAAATTCTCTGATCAGGTCGGCTCTATACGGGTATTCAGATTCCTATTACGTCTGCGTAATATTTTTTGAACCTATCCAATTCGGTTCTCTGCGATTTAGTGGGGCGGACACGTTGCACACAGAGTATCCACTCTCCAATAACATATAGGGATTAGTCACTGGAGGTGGCCGGAAACTAGAAGTTTTTGCTTCTACAATCAAAACTGCTACTGACCACAGAAGAGTATCCTTCTGGTCAATATCATTTATTTATCTAATACGGCCTTTAGCCAGATCAACTCTCCTTTTAAAAAGGTCTGATTCAGCATTATCGAATTTCTGAGTTGACACCCCTGATTATGTGATCTTATTATAAAATATTTTTGGTATTATATCAAATAAATTTATATATCATATAATTATTTCAGGATATTTCAAGTGTTTATGGAACAGAAGAGTAAAATTTTACAACGGGAATTTATATAAGTATCACATTAAAATAATAAATATAATTTTCTTTAATTTTAAGAAGAAGCTGTGGAACAAAGATCGTATTATATAGATTTTAATGTTGATTTTATCTCAGAAGACGAGAATAGCCTTCCTCAGAAATCCGGTTTTACCGGATCAGACAGGGAGTGGTAGTTGACTGGTTAATTTAGTTGATATTGACTTACCCCATATTGATTTAGCTGATACTGTTTTTATTGATACAGGTTTGTGGCCTTATATCCTGGTTTATTGCTTTGTTTTTATACCATATTCATCAAAAATGTGTAATATACTAGAAGTTTAACTCCTTCTCGCCTGGCACTATGTGTAAGAGTCTGGTCAGAACAGTCCCAGGTTTTCTTAGTCTCCGTTTCTAAAACAAAAAGGTAGTAAAATCCAATGAACATTGATATGCAAGTAAAATTAGAATACATTTTACTTCTATAATTATATATTGCGGAGTGCTTCTGTTTATATAATAACTAATATTATAAGTCAATATATATCAAATTATTAAATATAAATTTAACTCGTATGAATTGTGCTGTTATAATAAAGTCAGAATATCTTGGGGTTTTACTAACGGGCATACGGTGGGGTAAAAGTGAAAAGGAAATTATTTTTGGTATCATTAGTTCTTGTATTTTTTATTCTGATATCGACAGTGGCTTCAGCCGAACAATATACAAAAATTGGCAGTGGGGCTGAGCCTGCTATCGATGATGGTAAAGTAGCGTGGACAAGTAATAGTGTTATTCACGTTTATGACCTGAAAACCAAAAAAGAAACTACAGTTAACTCTTCCGCAGCATCTTATCCAGCGATTTCAGGCAATAAGTTAGTTTGGCATGATGAGAGCAGTGGAGTCCCCAGACTTACTGTATATGATATAAAAACCAGGGCAAGATCTCACATTACAAAAGATGTAGACAACAGTAGTATTCCTGCTATTTACGGCAGCAGGATAGTATGGAGTGCAGATTCCTGTGTTTACATGCGTGACATATCCACATCCACGCAGACTAAAATAGCAGCTGGAAACAATCCTGATATTTATGCTAACAGGATCTCTTATGACTCTTATTCTACCAAGGACACTCCACAAATTTACGTATATGACATTACTACTAAAAAAGCAATAGATGTCAGCCAGTATGGTGATAACATATTTTCACATATTTATGGCGACAAAGTGATATGGTCGGATTTCTACAACAGACTGGGCAATATCCGCATGTATGGTATTGTTACCGGGCAACAAACCGAAGTCACAACAGGGGATGACAAAACTGGTTATGATACTGGTGGTTCAACTGACATAAGTGGCAAGAATATTGTATATTTGAAGCACAACAACCTTGCGAATATAGATTCAGGTGATTTATACATATACAATATCGATACCGGAAAGAGCAAACAGTTGACATCTGGCAATACTGCACAAACCCCGGCTATATCCGGCAACGTTATAGTGTGGTCTGATTCTGGCAGTATCTATATGTTAAACTATTGATGGGATAATTACTAACAAGAATCAGCCGTAAATGCGAATTGCTGGAAACTGGGTCATAGAAATGAGATTAACTCTAAAATGCATTCGTTGCAACTCAGATCATGTCATAACTGGAAAAACATGCTGCTTTAATAGTGAAAAACACAGAAGGAGTCAACACTACTATAAAGAGCAAATATATTAGTGAGGCAAAAGTAGCATTATCGTGAAGTAAAGTAAAAATAAAGTAACGATTTCGCTGCTTTATATTTTTAAAATACAAACGTAAAAGGAGAGTTATTGATCTTTTTTTCAGTGTTTTTTAATTAGAGTGCAAATTTTTGGTGTGTTTTACTGACTTTTCTTTTCTTCAGCGCTTTCTTCGAGTTCTTCTTATGTCAAATTGAACCCCTTGAATAGTTCATTTGCACCGCTCTTCAAGTTTATTTTCATTTATCTTTATTATTTCTTGCTCTATATCTACAGTTAATATTCGCCTGAGAGCTGTGGGATTTTCATCACATGCCATTTTCCAATATAAACCTTTTGCCAGTTCTAAAGAATAGTTTTCTTCGAAAAAGCCCAGTTTCTTTCTCATGGCCTAAGTTGGTACATTTTGAAACTGCGGTTTCAAGTGCCAGTTTCTGGAATAGGTTTTTAAGGTATTAGGACTTACGCACTTGAAGCACAAAACAATAGCAGTATACTCATAAATTCATAAAATTAAAATTTTAACTATGACGTTCATTATACTTGATTTTGCAGCATAAGTGCGTAAGTCCCAGGTATGATTATCCTTCTTGAGTGATTCAGGCTTGAAAAGTTCACTATGAAAAAGATGAATCAACTATTTTATTGCGATGCTTTTATATAATTTGTTTAATACAGTTAAATATATATAGATTCTTAAATACTGTTATGTGAAATCATATAAGGTTTGTAATTAATACCTATTATAATGGATATTAATTATTATTTAAAAGAAATATTTTGGGGACAAAAAACGACCCATTTATTTTAAACAGTAATAAGGAGTAACTTGAGATGAAGTTCGGAATCGAATTTGTGCCGAGCGATCCCGCCTTAAAGATCGCATATTACGCAAAGCTCTCAGAACAGCAGGGATTTGACCATGTCTGGATCACTGACCACTACAACAACCGTGATGTGTATTCCACTCTTACCGTTCTCGCCCTGAACACTAACAGTATCAAGATCGGTTCCGGTGTTACAAACTCCTACACCAGAAACCCCGCAATTACTGCATCCAGCATTGCCTCAATTGCCGAGATATCAGGCGGTAGGGCAGTTCTCGGCCTTGGGCCAGGAGACAAAGCGACTTTCGATGCCATGGGCATTGCATGGGAAAAGCCTCTTGCAACCACCAAAGAAGCAATCCAGGCAATCAGAGGCTTTATTTCAGGCAAGAAGGTCTCCATGGACGGAGAAATGATACAGTTTGCAGGTGCCAAGCTCGCTTTCAAAGCCGGAAATATCCCTATTTATATGGGTGCCCAGGGCCCCAAGATGCTTGAACTTGCCGGTGAGATCGCAGACGGTGTTCTTATCAATGCTTCCCACCCGAAGGACTTCGAAGTTGCTGTAGAACAGATTAAGAAAGGAGCCGAGAAAGCCGGCCGTGACCCGAGCGAAGTTGATGTTACAGCATACGCTTGTTTCTCAATTGATAAGGACCCTGTAAAAGCAGTCAATGCCGCAAAAGTAGTAGTTGCTTTCATTGTCGCAGGCTCCCCTGATCTTGTTCTCGAGCGCCATGGAATTCCGGTCGAAGCCAAGGGCCAGATAGGTGCAGCCATTGCCAAGGGAGATTTCGGAGCTCTTATGGGTGGACTTGTTACCCCTCAGATGATCGAGGCCTTTTCTATCTGTGGAACTCCTGATGACTGCATGAAGAGAATCAAGGACCTTGAGGCAATCGGAGTTACTCAGATCGTTGCTGGATCTCCGATCGGTCCTGCCAAAGAGAAAGCAATAAAGCTTATAGGTAAAGAAATCATTGCAAAGATGTAAGTTTATTACATCCTGCATAAATTTTTTCATTTTTTCTTATTTTATTTTTAAAAAACGTCTTGCCGGTAAGGCAAGTATATCAAGGTGTTGGAGGTAGCTAATTGCCACCAAAGATTGCAGAAGTCATTGAACATGACGTATGCGCAGCCTGTGGAGCATGCGAGGCCGTATGTCCTATAGGAGCTGTAACTGTAAAGAAGGCGGCAGAAATCCGTGATCCAAACGATCTGAGCCTGTATGAGAAAGGAGCTGGGTATCTGGTCTGTGAAGGTTGCTTAACCTGCAGCAGAATCTGTCCAGTAGTAGACGGCTTCATCGAGAACGAACTTGCAAATGTGCGCAAGTTTTTTGCCGCAAGGTCCAGGGAAAATGCCGGCAGCCAGGATGGAGGAGTTACCAGTGGCATCCTTAAATCCCTTTTCAAGCAGGGCAAAATCGACTGCGCAGTAGGAATCACTCGAAACGAAAAATGGGAACCAAAAGTCGTTTTATTGACAAGTGCTGAAGATGTTGAGAAGGTCAGAGGAACCAAATACACTTCTGATCCGGTTGTTGCAGCCCTCCGAGAAGCCTTCGAAAAATATGATCGGATTGCAGTTGTTGGGGTACCCTGCCAGGCTCATTCTGCGCGGCTGATCAGGGAAAATGTAAGCGAGAAAATTGTGCTTATCATCGGACTACTATGTATGGAAAGTTTTTATCATGATGTGATGCTTGATAAAATAATCCCGGAGATTATGAAAGTCAAGATCGAAGACGTCAGGAAGATGGAGTTCACTAAAGGTAAATTCTGGGTCTACACCAGTGACGGCGAGGTTCACTCCGTGCCTATCAAGGACGTAGCCAAATATGCCCGAAACCCCTGCCATCACTGCTGTGACTACACTTCAGTCTTTGCCGACATTTCTGTAGGCTCGGTTGGTGCTCCAGATGGATGGAACTCGGTCTTTATAAGGACAGATGCCGGAGAGGAATACTTCGATATGGTCCGCAAAGAAATGGAGATCATGGAAGATCCCAAGCCTGGTCTTGAGCTTGTAAGAAAGCTTATTGATATGAAGCGTAAAAATAATGCTGAACATTTCAAAGAGGTCTGCAAAGAGTTCAGCTTTGAGACGGGAATCCGCGACGAAACTGTATGAAATCAGAATCTATCGAGAATAAATAATAAATGTATTGTTGGAGGTTGAAATACGGGATGACACGAGCTTTTTATATTGGACGTTTTCAACCGTATCATTTTGGTCACCATACCATAATCAAGCAGATTGCGGAAGAAGTTGATGAGCTGGTTGTAGGCATAGGAAGTGCTCAGAAAAGTCACGAATCAACTGACCCTTTTACGGCAGGGGAAAGGGTCTTGATGGTGTACAACGCGCTTGAAAATCTCCCTATCCGACACTATGTTCTCCCTATTGAAGACATCAAGTACAACTCTATCTGGGTCCATCACGTCGCGTCCCGAACGCCTACTTTCGAAGTAGTATACTCGAATAATCCGCTGGTTATTCAGCTCTTCCGAGAGGCCGGAGTTTGCGTAAAACAATCTCCTCTTTATATTCGGGAAAGATACTCAGGAACTGAGATTCGGAGACGAATGGTTGCAGGGGAAAAATGGGAACACCTTGTTCCGAAGTCAGTCGTCGAAGTGATAAAGGAAATAGACGGGGTAACCCGCCTCAGGAACGTTTCCGCCAGCGATAGCAATTCTTCATTATAAGAGTGGTTACTCGTATGATTACACACAATTATTTGTCTTTATCTATATATTAACTAATGCTCTCTCTAAAACTCTATTATTTTTTTTAATAAGTTCACACAGTCAACAATCAAAACTAAACTAATGAGATAGTTTTTAATAAAAGAAATGGCTATTTCTAATTGTGAACTCTTAATACTTTTTCGTACTGATATTGGGTTGTTTTCTATGTGTTTTGTGATACTGCGTCTCAACTTTTAACCTTCATTTGGATATAAGGTTAATTGATGCAATCGATGTTATTATTGAACACATTGAAGAGTACCTGTATTTTCGAAGAAGTAAGAGTTAAATAAAAACATAAAACAGACAGTTTATTTTTTAACTGTTTGTTAAAAAATAGCGTAGAAAGATCACTCAATCATATGAAAATATATCTCCCTGATAAATCGGGGGTTTTAATCCGGAAGAGTATATTTTCATTGCCAGTGAAAATCGGATTCAAAAACCAATAATTTTGGAAATTTTTATGATTGAGTGTATACTATGGAGGGTATAAAATGCGAAAGATTGTATTTAAGACAATATGTATTTTTACATTAGTCTTCTTTGTCATGTCAATGACAGGAGCAGCGTGCAGTAAAAGTTGTAAAACAAAAACAGATGCAATAAATGATTCTTATAGTATCAACCTCAAAAAATGTCCAAAAGTTACTTATTGCTTAAACACTGTACTGAAAAACGACAAAGGATGTAACCTTAAAGTTACAACTGCAAAGACTATTACTACCAAACTGGGTGGTAAAGTAACAATGTATAGTAACGGTAAATTCTGCTACAAAGCACCATCAACGTGTTGTTATAAAAAATGTTCTTGCACGGACACTTTCAACTACTGTGTAAAAGGTAAGGATGGAAGAACCGATTGTGCAACCGTTACACTGAAACTCAAATGTGCTACCTGCTAAAAATGCCATCAGGCAGTTATCCTGATTGGTGTAACGCATTAATTTAAGGGAAAAGGAAGTTTTAATCTTCCGGGGATCCAATCCCCATATCCCTTACCAATTTCATTACCTTTTTAATTCACAATAGTTAAGGAACAAGATCAATCCAATCAATTGATCCGGGTTTATACTCCGACAACTCTTCTTCGCTGCCGCTTAAAATATGATCTATTATTTTTTCTATGTGCTGTTCTGTCTCTTCAATGCTCTTTCCTGTCGTGTTTATCTCAAAAACTTTCTTACACCATTCAAAGGCTTCAACCAGGATCACATCGAGAGCTTCGGCCTCAATATTTTCTCTTATTTTCTCTTCCGAATAGCCGCGTGCTTTCAGCCTCATTTTCAATTCAGGAGGGTATGCCCTGAGTATAATCACGATATCTGCGATGTAATGGGCAAGATGACTCTCAAGAATTATTACCTCATTTTCCTTTCCACCAATAATCTCCTCAAGACGCTGCCTGACAAGTTCCATATCCGCAATAACCGCATCTCTCTCCTCATCTATCTCAGTGTAAAGATGTTCTTCTTTGATCATTTCATTAAGGTGGATTACTTTCCAGTGTCTTTTACTTTCAAGAAACTTACTTACCGAGGTTTTTCCAGTCCCTGGCGTACCGGTGAGTCCTATTAACATGGAGAAATGAATGGATTTATATCAATTATACTTAATGCAGCCTTTAAAAGTTATTTGAAAAAACATTTTTTACATAAACCAGTATAAATCTTCATGATACGCCAGTTTTATATCTTTCTGATACGCCAGTTTTATACCTTTCGGGAAAAAGACCCAACAACATATTTCCAATTAAGAGATGTTTAGTCCAAACCACTTTATTCTTTCAAAGTCCCGATAACAGGAAAGTCCTTAAACATTTCAGGCCCATGAGGTGCTTCGTCCATTTCTTCAGTAAGGTCTTTTCCTGCATCGTGAAGTCCCTGGTGTGTGCCACTTTCCCATAAATAGCTGTCTGAGACATCATAGACCTGGCCCTGATAGGCAACATAAATCTTGCCATTTTTACCGTTATACTCTGTAAGTTCTTCAAGTGTGTATTCTTTCAATTTTCATCTCTCCACTATAATTTTAATAACTTATTTGACTAAAGCTTTCAGTTTCAATTGCAGTCATAAATTTAACATTCTTAGCATCTCATTGACCTCAGTAGTAGGAAGTTGACATTGATAGTTCTGGCAGACGTACGCAGTAGCTTTTCCATCTATAGGAATCTGTTCTTCCGTATATCTTGCCAGCTTTGTAATTTCAGGGTCCTTTCCTTCAGGTCTGAAAATCAGCACTTTGTTAGGAACGAAGTAAGCCCAGAGTTCTTCGAGCATGTGCCTGGTGTCCGGAGATTTATGCTTTCCGGCAATTACCACTTGATAAGCTGGACCCAGACCAAAGTCAAGAGCTGATAAGAACTGCGTATATCCTGAAGGTATTTTTCTGATTAGTTTTGAAAAAGCACGCTCCAGCCCTTGAGCTCTATCTTCCAGCTTGGAATCTGCAGTTATTCTGGAAAGTTTAAGAAGATTTAGCATCTCAACAGAATTTCCTGAAGGTATGGCTGCATCCGCAAACTCTTTTTTCCTGAAAATAAGTGACTCGCTGTCGTCAGCAGTAAAGAAGAATCCTCCCTGAACGGGGTCCCAGAAGTGCTCGAGAAGTTCTCTGTTGAGGCAAAGGGCTGCTTTAAGATAGTCCAGTTTAAATCCTGCCTCGTAAAGCTCCAGGAGGCCGTGGATCAGAAATGCGTAGTCGTCGGCAGTTCCATAAATGCCGGATTTTCCGTCTCGATATCGATGAAGCAATCGTCTATCGGGACTGTAAAGTCTCATGAGAATGAAATCTGCGGCTTTTTCAGCAGCTTTCAGGTATTTCTCCTCGCCAAAGGCCTGGAAACCTTTTGCAAGAGCTGCAATCATAAGTCCATTCCAATCAGTTAGAATCTTGTCATCTTTTGCAGGTCTTTTACGTTTATTTCGGGCTAACAAAAGTCTTTCTTTAGCCATGTTCACCCGACTCTCAATTTCGTCAGCGGGAATTTTCAGTTCGGCAGCAAGCGATTCGAGAGAAAGAGGCATATAAAAAATATTAGTTCCGGTTTTTTTACCTCTTATTTCTTCTTCAAAGTTACCTCTTTCGCTGAGATTAAACACTTTTGTAATCAGTTCGGACTCATCGGAACTAAGAACCTTTCGGACCTCTTCTAAAGTCCAGAGATAGTACTTTCCTTCCTCTCCCTCTACATCAGCATCTTCCCCACAATAAAATCCACCTTCCTGAGATCTCAGATCTCTTAACACATAGTCAAGAATTCCTTCTGCTGCTTCCTTATACAGTCTCTTTCCGGTAACCTGATAAATTTCTGTGTATGCAGTTGCAATAAGAGCCTGGTCGTATAGCATCTTTTCAAAGTGGGGGACAATCCACATATTATCTGTAGAGTAACGGTGAAAACCCGAGCCCAGGTGGTCATGGATTCCACCCTTGTACATATTTTCCAGGGTATATTCAACCATATGAAGAGCTTCAGGGTTCCCACTGCGTCTCCAGTAGCGGAGCAAAAAGAAAATTTTGTGTGGGGTCGGAAATTTGGGAGCTCTTTCGAAACCACCATATTCATTATCAAAAGAAGTCAGGAACTCTTCGTAAGCTTCCTCCATTATCGACTCCCCTATGCCCTCTCCTGCTGACTCTGAGATCATATTCTGGATAGTAAACGTGATTTTATCAGCCGACTCAAGGACCTCTTCGTGCTGCCTGTCCCAGATCTCCTCTATTCGAGGCACAAGCTCGAGCATTCCTGTCTGGCTAAAACGAGAATTTTTAGGGATATAGGTTCCTGCAAAAAAAGGCTTCATGTTTGGGGTCATGATGATATTAAGAGGCCAGCCCCCCCTTCCAAGAATAATCTGGCAGACCGTCATATAAACGTTGTCAATGTCCGGCCGTTCTTCACGGTCTACTTTTATGCAAACAAAAGCTCTGTTCATGAGTCTTGCTACCTCTTCATCCTCAAATGACTCATGTGCCATTACGTGACACCAGTGGCAGGTGGAATACCCAATTGATAGAAAAATAGGTTTATTTTCTTTTCTGGCTTTCTCAAAAGCTTCTTCTCCCCAGGGATGCCAGTCCACAGGATTATATGCGTGCTGGAGGAGATATGGGCTCTTTTCATTTATCAGACGGTTAGGTTTTCTGTAATTTTCTCCCAGTAAAATCCCTCCGACTTTCCTTCAGGCTTTTATTTCTTGCCAGGCAAGCATTCTGTCTTTAAAGACTTTGGACACCCCTACATTTTCCCTAACCAAGATTCTGAGATCCATCATTGCCTGCAAACCTGAAAGAGATGCCATAGAAGTTTCTTTATCTCTGATTTTCTCAGTTTCCAGTAGTTTTAAACGATACTGACGATGACTTTGCCCCGAATTTACAGATCTGGTATGTTTCGATTTCCCTGCTTTCTGAAAATAAGTCCTGTAGGAACGCAAATTTAACTTGTTAATAATATTCATTCTAACTCCCCTGATCTAAACCTATCTCCATAAATTTCATTCTAAATGAATGGCCAACTCTGGAGCAGATTAATCTGTCCTCAATACAACGATATCCTCAATACAATGATATCCTCAATACAATGATATCCTCAATACAATGATATCCTCAATACAATGATATCCTCAATACAATGTATCCTCAATACAATGATAATTTTTCTCAAGCTTCTTGTAAGCCTTTAAACTGAAAAATTAGGTACAGCCAAATTTCCCCACTTTAAATACTCGTCTCCTGAATATCAATATATCGGTATTCTAAGAGAATTTATTTACTAGTAAATTAATAAGTCAGGTCAGGTTATTTTTAAAGCAATGTAGGTAGGAAACTTCCGAAATATGTAAATTCATTTCATTTTAAAGTTACCGCACTTTTGTTTAGAAAAAAAGTTAATTAACTGACATGGCACTATTTTATGCTACTTTTTCTATATAGCCACAGCTACTTTATATTTCAGGAGATTGCTTGCTTTTAAATGGACTGAGGTTGTCCAATCTCTTCGCTTTTTTCCTCACGAATTCCCATTTCCAGGAAATTTACAACTTTTGAGACTCTATATGATTGCTCCTGCTTTTTTTCGGTTTCTCTGGCCTGATATACTCTGACCGAGCGAAGAAGGTCGATTTTTCTGAATTCTGGCCAAAAAGGAGCACAGAAGTAAGCTGCACATTCACTTCCGTTAGCCTGCCAGGGAAGGAAATTTGAAACTCTTTCATCGCCTCCAGTGCGGATGACAAGATCCACATTTGGAACCGATATCCCCGGAGCCGGATAAAGATGTTTTGAAATAAGGCTTTCATTCACTTCATCAAGAGATAGTTTCCCATTGGAAATACAGCCTGCAATATCGCGGACTGCCTGAATTATATCCTGCCTGCCTCCATAGGCAATGGCAATGTTCAGGTAAAACTTCCCGTAATTTTTCGTTGCTTTTTCTATTTTTTCAATTGATTCATTCAGAAACGCAGGTAATTTTGACCTATCTCCTATGACGCGAACCTGTGTCTCTTTTTCGTGTGTTCTTGGATCAGAGTAGAGTTTCAGTAAATTTTCGTTAATAACATTGAAGATCTCGTCGACTTCTTCTTCGGAGCGCTTAAAATTTTCTGTAGAAAAAGCGTAGAGAGTAAGCTGCTTTACCCCGATCTCATAACACCACTCAATTACTCTTTCTGTAGCTTCTCCTCCCATTACATGCCCGAAACTCGAATCCTTTCCCATTTGCCCTGCATACCTGCGGTTTCCATCCATAATCACAGCTATGTGGTGAGGAATTTCTGAATTCAGAATCTTTCTCTGGAGTCTTCGCTCATACTCATTATAAAATATACTGAAAATGCGGTTTTTCAAAAGACGGAGTCCTGCCCGAAAGATTCCCCTTCTCTTAGGTATAACATTTAATTTTTTTATGCGTTTTCCTCCTGAAAATATCCAGATCTGAAAACTATCCGCGTAGATTTCTCACTTAATAAAGCTTAATACCTTCTCTTATCCAAGATATTAATATCTCTTTTGCTTAATAATTCTATTTATCGAGTCCATCCCAAAACCAATTTTGCCCTCAAATTAGTAAAACTTAAAAACTATTTTTGTGATCCGAAAATCGATTGATTATTCGGGACCTGGCATTCAGAGAAGTGATTTTGAGTTTTGGGATCGGCTGTTAGACTGAGAATCTATGTCAGACATAAAAATTGCATGTGATACAGCTTGTTTTTTTGAATTAAATTTTAGAAGCCTCCAGCTCTCCAATCTTCCCAGTTTTTACTTGAAGTAAATCAGAGTATCTCGAAGCAAGATTCAAAGCCTGTAGTCACTCCATTCTTTTCGCTGCTTTAGCAGAATCAGTAAGCAATTTCAAAATTGTTACCTAAAAACAGATAGCGAGAAGAGTGGCTCAGTAGTTTTCAAGCACAGAGCCAACAATGTTTTTATAACTTTCTTTCAGGGAATAGACGTTGTGATCTCCGGTGACATTTATGCTCAAGATCCCGAGCCTTGTATTCATAAGCCCGACCATAGCCGAGACCCCCCGGTAGCTTACCTCAAAATTTCCTTTATCCAGGTAATCGTAAACTTCACCGGTGGTGAACTTGTCTCCGGTCAGGAAGAGATTGAGCACAACCTTGCGTATCCCGTTTTCATCCCTGCCGAGATACTTAATCAATCTCGCTCTTACCCTTTCTTCCGCAGTTTGCAGTTTCGGACACCTCAGTTAATGATTGAATTATATTGATTTAGCATTATATTGCTCACTATTCTTTTAGTTCTAAAAAGTATGCGACCTCTAAGTAGTGGCGCTAAGAATCGAATACCCTATATCCTTATCGTTTATATATTTTAGGATTGCTTTTTTAAATTATTTATATAAAGTATAAATCTAATACCAATACATGAGTTTCAGCATACTGTCAGCGACAGTAAATAATCCACGTTTTTCGCAGATTAAAATTCTCCGATCTTGATGTTTAAGAAAGTTTGAGAACTGTAAAGTATGTTAAAGAATTAGGAATAATTTATACGAAACTTAGCTATAAATCTAAGCATAAACGACAAAGATACATCAAATAAAAGTGGAAATACCACATCTGGGCAAGATCCCTGCAACTCTGAAGGCATTTTTTAGACAAGATCGAGGTAAGGCAGAAGTTTTTCTCGATCCGGCCTTTGCACCCTTATCCAGCGAACTTCCACTAAATAAAGAACATGAAAATTATATACTAAATATAACATATGTAAGTGGGCTGTATGTACAATGAGTATTTAAAGTTGCCTTTCTCCGTTTCTCTTGAATATGTCTCTTACCTGTGGCAACAGAGTGATGTTCTTGTTTTTCTTGTTGACCTGGATAATTATGATACATTCAATGCAAGTTACCTCAGCAGGATAGAACTGGAATATCTCGAGAGGCTGCAGACAAGTCACTTTAAGAAAAGATATATTGTCTCCAGAACGGTTTTAAAACATATCATATGCAAGGTTGCTAATCAGCGATCCGCCTCCAAAATATCTACATACAAAGACGAAAATGGGAAGGTCTGCGTCCTTAATCACAATGAACTATGCATTTGTATATCTTATACCGAGAACCTTGCAGCTCTTGCAATCTCAAAGGTTGATGTTGGTATTGATATTGAACTTGCGAGAAAGCTGGTTCTTAAAAGTACTTTTAAAAACCTGTATAAGAAAATTTCACTCATGGACGAAACTGTAGGTGAAACCGATCTTTTAAAAACATGGACTTTAAAAGAGGCCTATTCCAAGTTTTCAAACAAAAGCATGCATCTTATTTTTAATAGAGAACTGGATCTCAACAGCGTGAATCATTTAACTTATGTTATAGACAACAAATATTTATTCTCTATCGTAACCCGTTCGGAATCGCATATCATCGATATAAATCGTCTTCAAAAAATCGACTGTAACTGGGACTGAAGCTCTTCTCTGAAATTTAAAGTTCAAAGAAGTAGTTTAAAGTTCTGCACACTTTTCTATATTTTTCGGGCTTATCTGTGCGCATATGAATGCCCGATTGTCTGGATAATATACTACATATATATTCTTATTAAGCAAATAAATTGTATGATCCAATGCATCTGGATGCAAGCAATTGATTTTACTCAAATTTTGTCTCCACCGGTTCTTTTGTCAGCTCCAAAATGTCTCAAATTATTTATATAGTTGTATTACGTAATTATCACTTGGGACTCACGTCATTATGGGCAGAAATGCGTTATTTATGATCACTGGTCCGCTGAACGAAAACGTTGGGGGTAATAATACATGGAACAAATAAAGAATGATATTGTCGATTACTTAAAAGCTAATTCTTTTATGGACAGTAACAGCAGTTTGAAAGATAATGATTCTCTCACTCAAAACGGCATTATAGATTCCATTGGCTTGCTTGAACTTATGGACTATATCTGTGAGAAATATTCTATAGAGATTCCTGAAGATATGCTGACACCGGAAAACTTTGATTCGCTACAGGGAATTACTAATATGATAACCAAACTGGCGAAGTGAAAAGGTATGCGAATTGATGCGTATATCACTGAGTACGCCAGAAAAACTCCTCAAAGCATTGCCCTGGAAGAGGGAAAAAGTTCAATTTCCTATAGCTGCCTTGACAATGATATAAATGCTATTGCTTCACCTTTAATGGATTTTAACCACTGCCGGTTTGCAATACTGGCAGAATCAGGCATTTTATATGTGAAAGTGCTCATGGCAGTATATCGATCTGCCAATATCGCAATTCCTCTACCAATAGAATTTCCTAAATTCAGTCTTGAGAAAATCCTTGATGCTGCTCATGTCAACAATATCATTGTAACCGATATACAGTACTCAAGATTTGGAGAGGACTTTTTTGAGCGTTTTGGAACTGTAATAGTTATTTCCAGCAATACTTTCGGAGAGTTTTTGCGCAAGAAGATTGAAACCGAAGCGAATAATCCACAACTGCAGCTCGTCCTTTACACTTCAGGCACGACAGGCACCCCAAAAGGAGTCATGTTAAGTGACAAAAATCTGGTAGCAAACGCAGAGTCAATAGTAAAGGTACTCAGGATAACTTCCAGAGATAAAGGAGCACTGGTGATATCCCCACATCACGCCTTTGGGAATTCTATAATTAACTCCCATCTGGTAGCTGGCGGCTCAGTCAGGATTGGAAATATGAATTTCATAGACTCTGTTTTCAACCTTATAGGATCAGATGTATCCATATTCTATGGGGTGCCCAGTACCTACCGTATACTCCTTCGATATCCAGATAGATTCAAAAAGGCCTTTGCAGGCGTTAGAATTGCTGCATCAGCAGGTGGGGGGATGGATAGGGATATTGTAAAAGATATAAGGGAATTAGCTCCAGATCTGGAGATTCTACCAATGTATGGGCAAACTGAAGCTACGGCAAGGCTTGCCTACCTGCCAGCAGAAGACGTGGATGAGTTCATTGACACTATAGGAAAAGCAATTCCAGGGGTTATACTGGATGTTTTTGATTCCGAGTACAGACCAGCAAAACCTAATATTACGGGTGAACTGGTTGCTACAGGAGACAACATTATGCTGGGTTATCTGGATGATGAAATCGCCACTAAAATGAAAATTATAAACGGGTGGCTGCATACCGGCGACCTCGCACAAAAATTACCCCGCAGATATATCAAACTGCTGGGACGCAAGGATGACCTTATAAAAATCGGTGATCATCGCATTAACCCAAGAGAAATTGAGAAAAATATAGAGGAAAATAATGAAGTGTCCAGGGTTTTTGTCGTACCTGTGCAACATGAACTTATGGGAACCGCAATTAGCCTCATGGTCATACCTGTGGAAGGGACAGAAATTGGAAAGTTGTATGCATTCTGCCGAAAAAGCCTGCCAGGATACCTATGTCCAAGAGAAATACTATTCATTGATCACCTTCCCTTGAGCGAGAATGGAAAAATATCCAATCGATCCATCATAGAGGAGTACCAACATGTCAAAGCTAGTGTGTAAAAAATGTGTTCTGGATTCCGAGATTCCAGGTATACAAATTAATGAGGACACAGGCCTCTGCCATTTCTGTGAGACATATACTCCCTTTAGTTCACAGGAAAAAAATGAATACTTGGCCAGAATTGAAGAACTTTTTGAGCAGTATGGGGGAAAAGGGAACTACGATATAATTTATGCACTTTCAGGTGGGAAAGATTCGTCGTACACGCTCTACAAGCTCAAAAAAGACTATCCTTTCCTTAAGGTACTGGCTGTGCAGTTCGATAATGGGTTCACTTCGGAAAACGCAATAATGAATGCAAAAAAAATGTGCAAGATCACAGGATGCGATTATTTCCAGTTGACAATGGAAAAGGAAATTCTATATGATACATTCCGTAAAGCTGCAGAGTCATATGATGCATTTCCAAAGTTCGCCAAATATCGAGCCAGTGATATATGCAACGTTTGCATCACTATTATTAAACAGAAACTGATAGAGCAGGCCATTCTTCAAAAAGCACCCTTCGTTGTATTTGCCTTTACAGCTGGACAGTCTCCTAATCCCATTATCAACCTATCAGTCAATTTTATCCAGTGGTCCAGAAGCTTATTTGAGAAACAGCTTCAGAAAATAGGCATCGAGGATAAGGATGAAATCTTCCTCCTGAAAAAAGAAGTTCTTGAGAACATAGGTGAAAACGTTCCGAGTATTCTGCATCCTCTATGCCTCTGGGATTACAGTGAGGATAAAGTGCTTGAGACCCTGCTGGAAATCGGGTGGGAACTTCCGGGAATCAATGACAGCAATTCAACCAACTGTACATTGAATTCTTTTGCCTGTTATAACCACTTGGAAAAATACGGGTTTCATCCATATGCCTTTGACATAGCAGGGCTTGTCCGAAGCGGGGAAATGTCAAGAGAAGAAGGACTTAAAAAAATTAATCAAGAATTGTCACAGTCATTGATAGAAGAGGCTGCAAGAAAGCTTAAACTGAAAGTAAAGAAATCATAAAAAATACTCGTTAAAATTTGATTCTAAGATAAAGAGTTGAGGTACAATAGTTAATTTGAACAGTGTAATAATAACTTTAACAATGTAATTTGAAAAATCTAATTCTAAAACCTGATTATTTCAGGGGGGCAATGTTATGCAAGTCGCAGAAGAAATGAGCATGAATATAATAGAAGAACTCAATGGAAACATTGGAAATATAGCTTTAAAGCTCAGGGGTTTTATTAGAGATCAGGTAACGAGTTTTAAGAAAAAAGGAGTCGTTATAGGAGTTTCGGGAGGAATCGACTCCGCCGTAATACTTACACTATGTGTACAGGAACTCGGAAAAGAAAACGTGTATGGACTTCTTCTTCCTGAAGAGGAATCTGCCCCTTCCAGCAAGACCCTGGGAGCGGAGATCTGTGAAAACCTGGGTGTGTTATATGAAGAAGTACCCATCTCTCCTATTCTGAGATCGCTTAATATCTATGATAAGAAAGAACAGATTATAAAGAGAGTCTGTCCCGAGTATGATGCCAGAATACATAAAACGTCGCTGGTACTGCCTGATTTCCTCAACACTGGACTGCTAAATGTTCCTTATATCCGCCTGGTAAAAAATGGTGAAACTATCGGAAAGTACCGGCTAAAAGCAACTGATTATCTTGAATTAATAGGATTGCAGGGTGTCAAACAGAGGTCCAGAATGCTCGTTCAATATATGTATGCTGAAACGATGAATTACGCAGTTTGCGGTACGACCAACAAGACCGAGATGGTCCTTGGCCAGTTTGTGAAATATGGGGATGGGGGTGTAGATCTTGAACCTCTGGCGGACTGCTATAAAGTCCAGGTTTATGTGCTGGGGAAGCTGCTCAATGTTAACGAAGAGATCATAAAGCGCCCTCCAAGTGCTGATACATGGAGCCATTACACAACTGACGAGGAATTCTACTGGCGCATGCCGATTCAGATCATGGACCAGCTGTTATATGCCCAGGAGCACCAGTTGTCCCTGCAGGTAATTGAAAAGAGCACCGGTCTGTCCAGAGAGACGATAGAAAAAGCTCAGAGACATATCAATAGAATAAAAGATACCACAGAATATATACGAGCCGCACCGCCTGTTTGCTACATTAACAGGTAAATTGCAAAAACGCCTGTAGAAAAAGTTATACCGACTAAAATAGAGAATTTTTGGCTCTTCGTCATTTCCTATGGATAAGATGATTTTTAATTCAAGACCGCATTGGTTTTTATGAGGAAATTATGAGGATATCCACACAAAACAACGAAGAGCCGAATTTTTAATATCTTATGGGATCGCCAAGATTTATCATTAATTCCGCTAGCAATTGACTGCAATCAATCAAAAACCAGAAAATAATAAAAAGTCTCCTAAAATACGGTTAAAATCCTGAAATCAGGACTTTGCCTAAAATCCTGATTTCAGGACTTTGTCTGCAGCAAATACCTGCCTATAAACTGCCAGAAGCCTTTCTAGCAGGGTGCTTTCACATAATATCATTGTGAGAAAATAAACTTAATTACTAATCCAAAGTGTGAATATGAATACAAGGGTCTCAATTGTTGAATGCCAGGACTACTCGAATGCTAAAGAAGCGGTAAAAGAAGCACTGAACCTGATAGGTGGGCTTGAGAAGGTTATAGTTCCTGGCAGCCGTGTGCTCCTCAAACCCAATGTGCTTTCTATCCGGCCGCCAGAGGATGCCGTTACCACCCATCCGGCGATAGTATCCGCTATGTGCGAACTTGTCTCAGAAGCTGGAGGCATTCCAGTTATAGGAGACGGGTCCGGCATTGTAAAGCCCGGATCTACTACGACTTCGCAGGCGCTTAAAGTGTCTGGCATTGAGGGCGTTGCTTCCGATCATGGGGTTGAGCTTATCAACTTTGAGACCTCAGGTTTTGTTGAGGTTGATGTTCCGAGAGCAAGGCAGTTTTCTCATCTGTACATCTCAAAAGCTGTACTTGAGGCAGATATAGTAATCTCGCTTCCAAAGCTCAAGACCCATGAACTCACATTGTATACAGGGGCAGTCAAAAATTTCTTCGGCGCAGTACCTCAAAAAACCAGAAAACAAGCTCATTTCCTGGAAGATCGTCGCCGTTTTGGAGAAGCAGTTGTTGATATATATTCTGTTGTCAAGCCCCAGCTTGCAGTTATGGACGGGATAGTCGGAATGGAAGGAAATGGCCCGTCCAATGGTACATCTGTCCTTGCAGGCGTGATTATGGCTAGTTATGACTGTGTAGCCCTGGATATTGTGGCCTCTGAGCTTATAGGAATCGATCCCTTAAAGGTCCCTACAAATAAAGCTGCACTCGAAAGAGGTTTCGGGACCGAGCATCCTGAAGTTGTAGGAGCACCTCTGGAAAAAGTAAAGGTCAGGTTCAAAAGCCCTGAAGGTGGAATAACTGCTTATATTCCAGCTTTCTTTATGAGAATCCTTAGAAAGCAGTTGGCTGTAAGACCCATTATTAACACTTCAAACTGTGCACTTTGCAAAGCCTGCGTTTCGAACTGCTCGGCACACGCTATCGAGGAAATAAACAGGACACTCATAATTAACGAGGAAAAATGCATTCACTGTTATTGTTGCCGCGAACTTTGCCCTAACGATGCGGTAGAATTAAAAAAATCACTGCTTATGAAGCTTGTAAGCAGAAACAAAAGTTAATGGGAGAGTTGCAGTTGACGGAAAAGTCGTCTGGAAGTCTGTTTATCAAGCAGGCTGGGAATTAATGTATTCAGCAGATAGTCAATGTCAAAATTAATTATGCAGGACTATATAAATTTATTTATTTGTTTATCTATTTATATATTTATTTGTTTATCTTATTATAACGCCAACGAAAAAAATAGCATAAAAAATCTGATAAAAATATTACAAACAATTTGAATAAGTGACGGTATAAAACAATTTAATAAGAAAATAGCATAGATGAGAAAGCGTATAAAATAATTTTATAGGGAAATGGGGGGTATTCGCACGACTACTGTAGTGTCTAATAGAGACCAGGTAACCTTTTGCGAAATTGCGGAACATTATCATAGTAATAAACTTCTTTTTGGCATTAAATATTTTAAAAACTGGATTCTGGAACGGCTTGCCTCAAGCGCTCCCGTTCCTTCCTGGAGAGCTAAATTACACAGGATGCGGGGTGTAAATATCGGGGAGAATGTATATGTCGGCTATGATGTGATTTTTGATAGGATACACCCTGAATTAATTACGGTAGGAGATTACTCTGAAATCGGCGATAGGTGCATATTATCTGCACATACGAGAGGAAGTTTGACTACAAGGCAGGCATATCCGAGAACTATGGCTCCCATAAAAATCGGACGTGGTGTCTCTGTGAATCCAGGATGTATAATCACGCAGGGGGTTGAAATCGGGGATAACGCGATAATAGGTATTGGGTCCGTAGTTAACCGCAATATTTCTCCAAATAGTCTTGCCCTGGGCTATCCGGCAAGGGTTGTTAAAAAACTTGAAGGTGTCGGTGAGCTTAAGACCTGATTTTAATACCTTAGGTATTTTATTTTTCGGCTTTGTAGTTTAGCTCAAAACCGTACTTACTCAGGGCAAAGAGTGCCATCATTATTATGGAACAAACAAAAAAGACCGACACAAAAGATGCTATCAGGTAATCAAAGATTCCGGTTCCCCGAAAACCTATGTCCATCATTGAAAATACACTGATCTTTTTCTCGTATAATGGATAAAGGTACTCACAGCCGCTTTCACTGATGTCGTCGAGCAACAGGTGAGAAGCAAATGCTGCCTCTGCAAAAAGTCCTAGATACATTGCCCTGCCAGGCTCCCTGTATTTAGCGTATCCTGCAACGGTTCCGAACAGGACTGCTAAAAGACTGAATAAAAGTGAATGTGTTGGAATCGGGCCGGCCCAGCAATGCTCCATAGTACCGTTTACGAGCAGGCTGTGGATGATCACAATATCCGGGAATAAGGAACAGATACTGCCTACGAACAGCAGAAATATTAAATTCGTTGAACCCTTTAGAGAAAGTTCCCCTCGAAAAAACGATCTAGCAGCAGCAAAAACTGCTACTGCACTTATACAGAATACGAAGAATAGCACATGTACAACCGGATAAGGCATAAGAAAACACTTAGGATTTTCTAAAGGTAATGATTTTTAGATTTAGAGAGTGAGTCTACCTCTAAAAATTTTTAGATTTAGTTAAAGTTGGCACCTAAACTATTTAAAATTTCTTAAATTGAATGTGCAGGTAATATTTCTCTATAAGAGATTTTTGCAGGAGCTAATTAACTTTAAAGGCGCCTCATGAATCCAGAAAATAATTTTTCCTTGCCCGGAGGAGACTATCTTAAAGAGGAATTAGCTCAACAAGCATTCCGTCTTCGAATGGGTATCTTTCAATAATAGTAAGCCTTGATCCGGAAGGTTCCAGTTCTTCTTTAATGTCTTCTTTTAACTCTTCAAGTACCCACCAGGCGATCTCGATTTTCCCATCTTTTATTTCAAACAGTTCAGATGGGATTTCCATGTTCTGCAAAGTTTTTTCTGCAAGTTCTTGGTCTCCCCCTTCAATTACTCCGTATACCAGTGTACCGTCGTCGGTGATTTCGTCAAACTCCCTTGCTGTGTTCTTTGCGATTCGCTGAAATCTTTTGCGGAGCTGGACTGCATCCTTATAAATTGAGGAACAAAAATGGGCCTTTTTACATTCTGCAAAGGCAATCCCGGCAAATTTACAGGAACCGGTAGCCGCACTGGACGTGTCGGATTCAAGGCAAAAGCCATTTTTCAGGAGGGCTTCGGAGTTACTATCGGAAAATTCCAGTTCATTCAGGTTAAGAAAAACTCCCATTTCTTCTGCAAAAGCTGCAACTTTTTCTGCTCCTTCTAGGGAAGGAATCTCGATTCCGGCTTCGATTCCGAGCTCCTTTGCGTTTTGCAGAGCATCTGCGTATTGACTGTTTTTAAGATTTTCCCAGCATTCCTGTGGAGGATGGAAACGGATTTCATCAAGTCCTTCATCTGCAAGCTTTTCAAGGATCTGCCTGCCAGGAGCCAGGGAAGTATAGAGATGGATGTTGTGCTCTATTCCGAAAGAAGCTTTGAGCATTCGGATGTAATGCAGGACTCTTTCAAGCTTCAGCAAGGGCTCTCCGCCTGTAATTCCTGTCCCAAGAGCATTCATAAGCTCGGCTTCTTTCAGTAAATCCTCGTCGCTGTTTATAAGCCTCTCATTCGCAAAAACAAGGTCTTTTCCTCGCCTTTCATCGGAAAGCGGACAGTAAAAACAGCTCCTGGGGCAAAGACCTGTTACGAAAAGGACCATTTTGGCACCCTCCTGGCAGAGTCTGCACCCTTCAGAGAGATAACTGTAAAAAGAGCCGGTTTCATCTTCAGTGAACTTTTCCATACCTGAACCTGCATATTCTTTTTTTATATATAAGGCTTGTTTTTGTCTCCAGATTAAAAGTATGGAGACAGCTTTATAAAGGAGGAGCTTTTCTCAGAAACTAATATATTCATAAGGTTCCAAAGGTTCACAAATGTCAGAACAAAATGGATACGTCGTGGTTTTCGGCTGTAAAAGGTGCGGAAAATGCAAAGATGTCTGCCCTGTGGACGCAATTTATGAGGAAAACGAGATTTCAAAGATCGATCAAGATAAGTGCACCCGTTGTATGAAATGCATAGACGTATGTACGAACAAGGCCATCATCTATATGGAATAAGGCATTAACATAAAAAAATTACTATTGATGTAGAGGGATTTCTGTTAGCGTGAAGAAATTCCAGTTGAGGTGAATAAGATTTCAATTTATGGAAAAATTATAGATATTACAGTCTCAATTTCCCCTTTTACACAGATTTTTCCGGGAGACCCGATACCTGCAATTGAGAAGGTCTGTACTCTTGAAGAAGAAGGCTGTGCTGTCTCAAAGTTAAGTTTTGGAAGTCATACCGGCACCCATGTTGATGCTCCTTCTCATATCCTGAAAAATGGCACGACTATTGACAAACTGGAACTCAAAAACCTCATGGGCACAGCCCTTATTCTCGACTTTTCATCACTATCAGGCGAACTGACTGCTAGCATTCTTGAAAAGGCCTTCCGGAACATGAGAACTCCTGAAAATATCTCGATCCTACTTCTGAAGACAGGAGCTTTTTCCCGGAAACAAGGAAACGCAGGTAAGGTTAGTTCCCCTGGCGAAGAGTCAGACCCTCAAAACATGGAATTTGAAAAGGACGAATCTTACTCTGCATACCTTGACGAAAGCGGAGCAGCCTGGATTGTCGAAAAAGGCTTCAAGACGATAGGGATTGATAGTTTTTCTGTGGATAATTTTTATTCCGAAACTCTACCTGTGCATCATATCCTTCTTTCAGGTAGTGTGAATATAGTAGAATATCTTGAACTCAGCTCCATAGAGGCCGGAACCTATTTCTTCATCTGCCTGCCCCTCAAAATTGAAGGTTGTGACGGCGCACCGGCAAGAGCCTTATTGATTTCTTACTCTTGATTTTTCACTTTTGATCTTTTGTTTCTGAATTCCGGTAATGGGCGTGAGTTCTTGAAAAACGTAAGCATAAGAATAATTTTCCATTTTTCAAACGTAGGGGATGTACTCTCTTTTTCAAAGTTGATCAGTAACTCGCGGGCATGACCTAATTTTGTTGTTCCTTAACAAATCACTCATTTTTATATGCCTCCGTTTTCTCTGCTTTTTAGTATTATATTCTCACGTCTTCTATGGAACCAAAAATGTAAATTCCGCACTTAGTGGGTTGTGTGATAGCATATATATTACAGGAAGAAACTCAATACCAATAACCTGTCTGTCCAATGATCTATTATAAGCTCCACAGCCCGTGAAATCTATTCTAAAAAATATTAGGTGGATTAACCACCCGTTTATGACAAACTTAATTACTTTTTATTGGTTTTTTTATGTAAAAATACAGTAAGCAAGCTGACAACTCCACAAACCACTTCAAATCCGGATATGCTTGTATCTTTGCTTTTTCCTGTTTCCTGTTCGGTTTTTTGTTTCCGTTCAATATTCGATGCTGTGTTATTCTGCTTAGGTTTCAAAGTATCGGTTTCAGGCTTTATTTCAATTATGGCTTTCTCTACGGCTTTACCTGTTATTGCAAAGAACGAGAATTCAGGGGTTTCTGCCGTGAAGTACAGGTACTTATCATCTTCTTTTAATAGTTTTACAGAAAGCTGTGACCATTTTTTGTCGTTGTATCTGTTTAGAGTAATTGAACTCCGGTCGATTTTCTGATCTTGCAACCAGGACTTTTCAACCTTGAAGCACACTACAGGATTTTCAATGTTCTTTGAGGTTGCAAACCCACTGTTTCCGACCCAGAGGTTGAAGTACTTATATACCTCGTCCGAGTCCAGTACTGAAACCAGAGTGGATTTTGCTTTGAGCTGCTCGGCAATAGTTGTGATCTTACCTGCGGTTTTCTTTGCATCAAAGCTCACATACACGACACAGGTTGCGTTCTTTGTGAAATCAAAAATTACAGTCTTTCCGTTTGTAACCCGTGCCTGTGAAAGTTCCTTGACTTGAACATTAGTTTGAGGTTCAGGAGAGCCGCCTGCTCCACCACCTCCACCACCGCTACTTCCACTCTTGTGGCTACCTCCACTACTGCCGCTGCTTGAACTGCTTTCTTCTGTAACAGTTATTGTAGCAGTTTTTGAGGCAGTTCCTTTTGCATTGCTTACTGTCAGGTTAACGTTATAGGTTCCTGTTGTAGAGTAAACATGCGTTGGATTCTGATCGGTTGAAATGCCTCCGTCTCCAAAGTCCCATCTCCATTCTAATGCATTTTTCGAGAGGTCGGTAAACTGAACAGAAAGCGGAGCATAACCCTCGCTCACATTGCTGTTGAAGTTTGCAAAAGGAAGTACTGGTTGTTCTATAAACTGCCCAAAGGCAACAGGAAATTCTCCTACATTAACCGTGGTTTTAACCTTGTTTGTGGCAGTGTCAATTACAGAGACAGTGTTGCTGCCACTGTTCGTCACATATGCCTCATTTCCTTCAGGGTTGACTGAAACGCCGATAGGATTGATTTCTACAGGCACAGTGGCTATAACAGCATTTGTAACCGTGTCAATTATAGAGGTGGTATTGCTGTCGTAGTTAGCCACATATACCTTTTTTCCATCTGGACTGGCTGCGACTCCCTTGGGATTGACTCCAACAGGCACCGCGGCTATTATAGTGTTTGTAACCGTATCAATTACAGAGACAGTGTTGTCCAAACTGTTCGCCACATATACTTTTTTTCCATCCGGTGTGACTGCAATTCCTGTAGAAGCAGCTCCGACGGGCACCGAGGCTATAACAGTGTTTGTGACAGTGTCAATTACAGAGACAATACTGTTTGTTGAGTTCTCAATGTGAGCTAAACTCGCCAGGTATACCTTTGTTCCATCCGGTGTAACTGCAACTCCAGAAGGATAAATCTCTGCAGGTACCGTGGCTATAACTGCGTTTGTGGCAGTATCAATTACAGATGTGGTGTTATTCAAATTGTTAGTCACATATACTTTTTTTCCATCTGGAGTGACTGCAATTCCATAAGGCCTGCTCCCTACAGGCACCGTAGCTGTAACTTTGTTTGTTGCAGTGTCAATAACAGAGACAGTGTTGCTATCATTGTTCGCCACATATACCTTTTTTCCATCCGAACTGACTCCAACTCCATAAGGACCAGTACCTACTTCCACCGTAGTAGTAACCTTGTTTGTTGTTGTGTCAATTACAGAAATAGTGTTAACGCCCATGTTCGCAATATATGCATAAACAGGCGGTTGGAGAACATTGATAGTAGCAAGTTTTGAATCTGTACCATTTTCATTGCTTGCTGTCAGGTTGACAGTATAAGTTCCTGTTTTGGAATAAATATGCGTTGGATTCTTCTCGGTTGAAGCAGTTCCGTCTCCAAAGGTCCAGTTCCATTCGGTTACATTTCTTGAGCTGTCGGTAAACTGGACAGAAAGCGGAGCATAACCTTCACTTACATTGCTACTAAAGTTTGCAACAGGAAACAAAGTTGGCTCGGTGAAGGCCTTGAGGCATACATTTGCATCTGGGCCATCTAACGTTATGTCCTCCCACTCAGTTCCATCATAACTGATAAAACTCTCTCCTGCACTTGCTGTTGCTTTACTACTGTAGCCTGATATTGGATATTCTAAGGCAACCGGAAAATTGTATCCAGGAGTTGTAAGCTTCATAACTACCGAGAACTTTTGACCTGTTTTGAGCTTAACTCCGGAATTCAGAGGAACTGTGTGGTAGCCTGCAAATGGAATTGTCCCGCTTTGGGCAAGAACATGGCCTGTTTGACTTACGGGGCTTGACTCTGGATTAGTGTATATATATATTTCATAGTTGCAGTTTGAGTCTGTTGTATAGAAACTTACGGCTTTGAGGACTTCATTAGATTTTGCAGTAAAGATGTTTGCACACCAGCAAGTGGGATTGCTATATCCAGTACTTACGGTCCATCCAAGGGGGTCATATTGGTATATGGACTCATAATTATTAGGGTTTTCAGCTGTAAACACAGCATTTTCATCATATCCGAGTTTTGTGTCGTAGTAGGAAACATAGAAATATCCATTGTCACCAAAAGATGTACCCCAGCTATTTTTTACAATAAAGGCTCCATTTCCGGGCGGAACATTGGGAAATTGGTTCTTATCAAACGAGTCATTCCAACCCACAATGGCCACATAATGGTTAGAATCTGAAGACCCATTATAATAATAGTAACGTTGATCCGGAAAATAATAGGCAGGGTCGACGTACATTGAGGAATCTATCGCTCCGTAGTTCTGGATTGCAGATTTTATGTTGTCGTTGTCTATTGGATTTTTCCTGCCTGGAATAATAATTACATCTTGTACGTGTTTCTGTACATCTAGTCCAGTGGGTAAATAAACTGAGGAATTATTAGAAGAGTCGTAAGGGTCATCGGTTTCATTCACTGGTCCGCTCCAGCGAGTCAGATAAGCTGTTGACATGAGATAGGTTCCGCCTTCCTCTGAAGTATAGTCAAAACCTTCCGGTGATATAGAGGAAAGCAGGTTTTTCATGTTATTTTCTGAAAAATCCCGATTTTCTCCCGGCATTAAACATGATTCCATAGATGCATAGGTTGCAAATGCCCAGCAAGTTCCTTCAAGACCCTGATCTTTCACACTAGTTACCCTGTTCAGAGCTCGCAGGTCATAGTAAGCTGGAGCAGACACATATGCTGAAATATCGCTTAGATGACTGAGGTCTACAGGTGCGGGTACAAGACCGGTTTGATACTCATTTTGGGAAGGTGCGTTTTGAGTATAAATTTTGTTGTTAAGGTATTTGACAAATTCAGGGTTTTCTGGTGCATGTTCAAGCTTTGGAAAACTGTCAGTCTGGTTTATGGCATTATTCTGAATCTCGGATGCTGTGTTTATTTCTAAAGATCCTGTATCTGCCATCGCTGTTGATGAACCTATAACAATAAATAGAAACAGAAGTTCACTGAAGATTACTAATTTTTTTCTCATATTTATGTCGATTTTTATATTGAGATTTTTTTTCATGTTAATCTCCTCTTTTATTTTTTGAGAATTTCCCTTCAACTTTATTCGCCTCTTTTCTCATATTTTGCAAATGAGTCAATATTAAAGCTAAAAATTTGCGTCTCGAATCTTATATTCCAAATAACCGATCAAGTTCCAGATCATGAAAGCGACCCTGGAAACTTTTAATTATCAAAAATAAGATGGCTCTTGAGATCAGTATAATTAAACGTGCAGCATCCCAAAGTTATAAAGTTTTTATAAATGTATCCATACCAAACTATAAAACTTTATTTAAAATGTTATAAAAAATATAATAATGATTGAAAAATAGCAGTTATGGGAAAATCTTTAGCAATACCTTCATGACATTATATCCTTGAAAAGGTAGAGTCCGAAAAATAGCCCCTTTGACTCCTGTTTTATTCAGTCTAATATCCCGTAGCCTGCTGCGGAGATGGAAAACTTCCTCAGTAATCATTAATGATAATCTGATTTATCAATTCCATTTTTTGATCTTTTGTTTCAGAATATCCTTTCATCCTTCAAAAATGAGACATTGTATACCTTATCCCGTTCTGCATGACCAGCTCCAACACGAATTCTCCTGAAACCGGATACTCGATTACCACTCCCTTTTTTTCAAGAGGTGACGGCGTCAGAGAATTTTCCTGGTTCTCTGAAGGCATCCATATTCCTTCTGAATCCTGCTCGCCTTTTATAAAGTGTACCGGCTTTCCTTCAAAAAATAATCTCTTTTTAACTCCGTTTTTATACTGGTAGATAATGGTATTGTTTTCAAAACTCCATTCCGAATCGTTCAGTTGCCCATTGCATTCGGGATCAGGGTCCACTCCGAAGCTAATATACCTGACTGAAGCAGGAAAGGAAAATTTGAGAGTACACATCGTCCCTTCAGGACTGTGACTCTCAGCAGAATCTCGGGCATATCCTTCCTGAACTGAACGGATAGACAAAGAAGCGGCCTCAACCTGAGCTTTAATTTGCGCATCTTCCAGAACAGGACTCACGGTATGCCAGGCCTGAACTGCCAGAATTAGCACAACTGCAAGCAGACCTAGATACACAACGAGTTTTAGAGGAATAGTATCTGCAGCCGTAGTGTCTGAGGCAAGATTCTTCATATAAGAGTTAACATGCTGCACATGATAAAAAATTTTGCTTAGATATTTAGCAGATAATCCCTGGTTAACAGATCATTTTTGACTAACGGACAAAATTTGATTAAAACATCTTTTTGATTAAAACATCTTTGATTAACAGACAACTTTGAGAACAACGAAATGAAGAGAAAACTTGAAGGATAAAGAATAGATTAAAACATAAACAATAAAGAAGAAAAGAATAAATCATCAAAGGATAAAAATACAGAAAATCAAGAGATAATGAAAAATACATGGAGGATTTGGGATCGAAGAAGAATGTAACGAAAATCTGCTCTGTATACCTTTTACGGAAGAGCAGCTTGCCGAAATAAAGAAATATGCAGGCATCAGTGGTATGGAAGTTGAAGAATTTATAAGGAGTGTTTGCCTGACTCACTGTCTCCAGCAAATGGAATGCCTCTATGGGGAAAAGACAGAAATGCCTGAGGCCGCAAGAAGAACTGCAAAATTGGATAGTGAGATAAATGTAGGGCAAAGGAAAGTTGAGTTTAAAGGTAAAAAGACGAGTCCGACCTCAAAAGATTTGCTCAATGGACCACTCGTTCTAGATCAGCAGTGTATTATGGATTTATTTGCAATCAAACGAGAGTTCGGCAATATTTCAAACAATAGGATTATAACTATCGCCCTGAAACTGGGTCTAAACCAGCTCAGTGTAGCCCTTAGTCTACTTAAAGACAAACTGAAAGAATGAATAAGACAAACTGAAAGAATGAATAAGACAAACTGAAATAATGAATAAGCATGAGAAAAGGGAAGGATTAATTAAATAATCCTTTTCAGTCAATTTTTCTGCAGTTGCAGTTTATTAATTCTTACTGTAGACTTGCTGTCAAATCTTACTGTCAGGTCTTCCCAGTTAGTTTTTCTGTGGTTGCAGTTTACTAATTCTTGCTGTTAAGTTTTGTCAATTCTTGCTGTTAAGTTTTGCCAAGTCCTACTATCAAATCTTACTGTCAGGGTTTTCAAGTCTACCCTTATACCATTCCAGAAAACCATCAATGGCCCTTCTACGGTGGGAAACTTTATTTTTCTCAATGTCGCCGAGCTCTCCAAAAGTCATTCCCTGGTACTCGAAAATAGGGTCGTACCCAAAGCCACCTGTACCTCTCTCTTCATACGCGATTTTCCCTTCAACTATACCCGGGAAAACCAGAGGCTCTTTTCCGGGCTCGCAGTATCCGATAACGGTCTTAAAATACGCTGTCCTGTCGGTTTCCCCTTCCATGAGCTTAAGCACTTTCGGGTTTCCGAGTCTATCCTCTACGAAACGAGAATAAGGGCCTGGAAAGCCGTTTAAGGCTTTTATGAAAATCCCGGAATCGTCTACCATTACAGGCATGTCCAGTTTGTTTGCAACATACTGCGCCCCATAGGCTGCAATGGGCTCAAGGTCGTCCTCCTGAAGTTCAGGGTAGCCGTTTTTGTTCTGAACTACTTCAATTCCAAAAGTCTTGAGGATGTCCCTTACCTCGGCAAATTTGCCTTTATTTCCCGTAACAAACACGATTTTATGCATAACGAGCCCTCTTTTTTATCTCTTCAACACGCGTGAGTACATCCTCTGAATCTATAAAAGTTCTCTGGTATCCTTTTTTGAAAGCTTCGATAAGGGCCTCGTGGTTGCGGTGGGTACTTTCAAAAGTCTGGAACAGTACATGGACGTCTACCCCTCTGGCCTCAAGTCCTTTGTCGTAATACGCAAGCCCGAAGTCAAGGATATAAAGCCTCTCGCCTGCAAGCAGTAGATTTGAGGTCGTAAGGTCCCCGTGTACTATACCCGCACTGTGGAGTTTTCCTACAAGTTCTCCTACTTTTTCGGAAAGCTCAGGGGTAACCAGGTATTTTATGGGAATACCATCGATATACTGCATCTTGAGCTTGAAATCTTCCATGTCATAGATAATCGGCGTAGAAACCCCATGGCGCCGGGCTTCAGACATCAGGCGGGCTTCTGTCCGGTTTCTTTCGGTCCTGATCCTTTCATCAATTTCTTTAAGCCTGTAAGCTTTCGGGACTCTTTCCTTAACAAGTACTTTCTTCCCTTCAGGCCCTTCTTCCAGGTAAACAATAGCTTCGGCTCCATTATCCAGCATTTCCCCAAGCTTGAGGGAAGTTCCGGGAGAAATTTCAGGAACCCTTTTCATCTTTTCTTCCTGGATCCAGGTCACTTTCACGTCATCAGTCCGGTAACTGGGGTTTACGCGAGAGTCTTCAAGGGAAAGAGTGTTTCCAGACTTATACATCAGAAGCCCGGTATATGCAATCATTGTCCCGTTATCTCCCATGAAGCGTTTTTCGGGCACATAGAACTTCGCGCCTCTGGCCTCGCACATATCGTTTAACATTTCCCGAAGCCTTGTGTTTGCCCCAACTCCTCCTGCCAGCAAGACTTCTTTTTTTCCGGTGTGAGCAAGGGCTCGTTCTGCAACCTCAACAACCATTGCAAAAGCTGTTTCCTGGTAAGAATAGCAGACATCTTCAAGAGGAGCTTTTTTCAGGGCTTCGCTGGAAGCCGTGGAAAGCCCGGAAAAGGAAAGGTCCATGCCTTTTATCACATAAGGGAGATGGATATATTTCTTTGCGTTTTTTGCATATGCTTCAATCTTTGGCCCTCCGGGATGCGGCAGTCCAGCCCCCCGAGCAAACTTATCAAGGGCATTTCCAAGCCCTATATCCAGGGTTTCCCCAAAGACTCTATACCGCCCTCCCATATAGGAAATAACCTGAGAATTGGCCCCACTTACGTAAAGAACGACAGGGTCCGTTGCAGGAGTTCTCCATATCCCGATTTCGATATGGGCGATGCAGTGGTTGACCCCTATCAGGGGAACGCCAAGAGATATGGAAAGCATTCTGGCTGCCGTTGCAACTGTCCTCAGGCACGGCCCAAGCCCAGGTCCCTGGGAAAAAGCTATCCCGTCAATATCTGAAGGCTTGACTCCTTTTTCTTTTGCCTCTGCAAGAAGCCTCTTTATAACGCTGGCTGCGTACTTTGCATGATGCTGAGCTGCTTCCCTGGGGTGAATTCCTCCGGCTGTGGGTTTGTAGGTCTCTGTGACCTCGGCAATAATCTCGGTCTCGGTCACGATCGCGGCACTCAGGTTCCAGGCAGTGCCCTCGATTCCAAGGATGAACGTGTTTTTCAAGGCTTACGGTCTCCTTCAAGTCCTTTTTGCTGTCACTGCCTTCGATAATACCGGAGAAAACTTATATACGTTTGCATTTCCCGAGTCCCGTCTCGGGAGGACGGAACCCTTTTCTCTGCCCGAGTTTCGTTTCGGGATCACAGAAAATCGTAGAGTTTCTGGGAGTTGCGATGTAATCGCAACAGCAAGAAGCCCTTTTCGCTTCGCTCAAGAGGGCTGAACTATGGACAAGATAATTGCTTTTTCAATTCGATGAAAGGGGTTGATTTACCTGCAAGCCTTTTTAAAAAGGCTTGACCGCAAACCTTTTCAAAAAAGGTTTGATCGAAAACTGCTAAATGTTTGAATTTGGGAATCTTATCTCCAAACCTTATCAGCGTGATCACAACCCTTTTCAAAAAAGGCTTGACCGCAAACCTTTTCAAAAAAGGTTTGATCGAAAACTGCTAAATGTTTGAATTTGGAAATCTTATCTCCAAACCTTATCAGCGTGATCACAACCCTTTTCAAAAAAGGCTTGACCGAAAACCCAAGCACTCAAGCAACGACGTGGTCGGCGTGATCAACCGGCGCAACGGTTGCGCTCAAGAGGGCTAATTTATAGAACTTAGAGGATTTCATTTAGCTCGCTCAAGCGGACTAATTCGTGGGACAGAAATTATCGTGTCTTTCCGTGGCTATAGAAAAATGAGTAGATTCTCTTAGAAGTATTATATTTGAGAAGCCTGGGGAATATTCGGTATTTAAGATTCCTGGCATAATAACATGAGACACGACCAAAAATCCGAGGAAAATCGAAACCCTCTGCATTCTATAAAAATGGCTCTTCCCTGTTTTGAGCGGGTAACTTACATTCATTTCCGAAGTGTTGAAGCATAAAAAATAAAGTTTAGAAACATCTGTTGTTGAAAATCACATTCAATCTTGATGTTTCTCTTTTTGTCCTGGCTACTTTAAAACTGATTAATTATTTTCGACCCATACAAAACAGCGAAGAGCCAAAAATAAATATTTTGTTCTTTAAAGCCTGCTTTATATCTTATCTCTGCTGAACCCCGGATTCTTTCACTTCTAGCATACTTTGTATTCATGCAAGTGATGAGATCACATCTCTACTTAATCCAGGGGAAATCTTCCTTTTGGTAGCTTCAGTCTCCAACTGGGGTATCTGAGTATACATCTCCTTCTCAAGATCTGCCCTCACCATCTCAAGCAACTCCTGGCGGGTCAGCTTATTCTGGCTCTTATTTATGTTCTGGCACAAATAATAGGTGAAGGCTCCATGCCAAGCTCCGCCTATTCTGGCATCTGCGCTGGTCTGGTCAGACCGACATCCAGACCATAATGTATGCTGCAAACCAATCCCTTTAGCTTTCAGTGATTCGGCCATACCTCTGGGCATGTAATCTTTTATTTGCTTGAAAGCCTCTAGAGAAGGGGGCGGCATGAATCTGGGCTTACGGTCCAGCAAGAAATCGATAGCTTTCAGCCCAGTGCCGCTGTGGCAAGTATCGAAGATGCACTCCATAATCACTGACGAGGGTAGCTGAAGAAAAAGATCATTTAGCTCATCATCAGTTATGATATGAGCAGGATCCCATACATCCCCCTTCTGAACAAGGTCGGTGGGACAGAAGGCCTCATCTGCCTTATCTAGCTCATCCTCGTCTAGGTCTGGGACCTGGGTACCATGGCTGGAGATGCTAAAAAACAGATAGTTATACCTGCCTTTTTTTGCCCCATCTACCATTTCGGTTAGAGTCGCCATGATATTTGCCTTCGTGGCCTGATCATCTGTGAGACTGATGATATCTCCATCTGTGAAGCCCATATATCTTTTCAGGACAGAAACAATGTCAGCTACATCATTTACACATCCATTCAAAGCTGCTTGAGGATAGTTCTGAAATTTGTTTATTCCAACACATAAAGCTCTCTGGCTTTCCATAGACTACCTCCATTAACACTGATCAAGTTGATCAACAATTATTTTGTTAATTTTTGTACCTAAGTTCCACTTTTTTAGACGCATAAGCTTCTTATGATATCGAGTTATGCGCTTAAAATTTGGGAATTCGGGTTATAAGAAAAATCCATTGATAACCCCACTCTATTGTGTAATGCATCAATTATTATAATAATTATGATATAAAATATTAGTAATAATAGTTCAGAATATGCTTATCAGTTAACTTTAGAGTCTTTACTTAAAAAGGTAAAAAGAGGTATTTGAGCTCGGCGAGCTATTTATATATGTTAGATTATACTTTTGATTCACTCCATGACTACTTCTGAATTATTAGTTGAAATATCAAATTTTACTTTTTTCCAGAGCTCCAAAAATCTCCGAGTTTACTCACGCTTTCTTCCATAGGTTCGGGAGAGAACAGGCTTTTCTCGAGCTTTTCACCAAACTCCTCAAGTATGGATTCAGGAATATCGAGATCAGGGTATGGAGGCATAAGAGGTTCAAGCTCTTCTTCACTCGGCCTGCCTTGCCTGAAACCGGGCAGGAGCAGGATGAAAACTAAAAACAGGATAAAGACCATGTATTCTCTACTGTAAACCGGCCATGAAACATTCCCTGTGAGAGAAAAAAGGTGATTTATATAGGACGCGGGCCAGGAGATAATTGGAAGGGATGAAGCTGCCGGATGGGACAGCAGAAGACCGAATATAAAAAGGAAAATTAACCCGAAACTAAGCTTTTTAAGCAGGCGTTTTGTCCTTGCATCAAGCCACCATTCCCACCAGGCAGGTTTCAGAGGGCCTGTACGGAGATTTTTCAGGAGCAAGTCTGCAGGCTTTTTTACTTCGGCTGTGGGGTCCAATCTCAGGCATTCATCAAGCCTATCGGCGGCTTTTTGGAAGTAACGCGCCCGGCAGTAAAAAAGCCCCAGAAAATAAAGAGCATAAGCTTTCAGTTCATTATCTTCGGACCTTTGCCGGATGGCTGCTTTTTCAAGTTTTCCTGCAGCTGCAAGGATCATATGCCTGAAACGTGCGCTATTTTCTTCAAAAGAAGCTTCTGCATACATATACCTTGCGTACACATCCCAGAGCAACAGTCTCTGGTCTTCCGAATCCAGGGCAAGAGCTCGCCTGAAAGACTCAAGTGCTTCCTCACACGCCTGCTCTTCAAGTTCTATCCGGCCTTTCAGGTTTCTTGAAAATGCATTTTCAGGGTCTTCTGCAATTGAATATTCGAGTTCTTTTAATGCGCCCCTGCTGTTTCCAAGCCTGAAGTAAAGCTCTGCAAGCCCGTTTCTTGCGTGAGAATTTTTTGGATTTATATCGATTGCTTTCCTGTATGCCTTGAGAGCTCTTTCGAAATCTTCCAGCCTGAAATAGGCAAAGCCCAGCAGGCAGGAAGGCAAATCCGAGTTAATCTCGCCAGTTGTCAGTTCCTTAAGGACTGAAATGGCTTTCTTAAACTCCTGCAGCTTTATGAGGGCAAAAGCTTTCATGACTGAAGCCTGGGTGTTTTGAGGGTTGAGGGTAAGAATTCTATCAAACACTTTCAGGGCTTTTCCCCACTCTCCACAGTGCGCAAAAACCAGGCCTTTTCCAGAATATGCAATATTCTCAGCTTCGGAAAGTTTCCTGGCGCTTTCAAAAGCTGTTAAAGCATCCTGATACCTGCCAAGGGCATCTAAAGCAAGCCCTTTAGCATTCCAGAGAACTTTCATCCTGAAATTTAGTTCATCAGGGCTCAAACTCCGAGGTTCTTTGTACTTCCCACTTTTGATGGCTTTCTCTGCTTCTGCGACTGCATAAATAGCCTCTTCGGCATCTTCAAGCGTTTCCAGGGCTTCTCTATATTTTTTCAGGCAGAGGAGAGTGATTCCTTTGCAAACCCGGGGAAAAGAGCTTTCAGATCCATTTTTTGTGGCATTTTCAAAGGCTTTAAGAGCTTCCCTATACTCTCCCAACTCGGCAAAAGCAAAACCCCGGTACTTCCAGCTCTCACCTCCAATTTCTCCTTCAGGAAGCCCTCCAGACAATTCCAAATATTTCTTAAAAGCTGTCTGAAGCTGACTTTCACGAACCTCATCAAAGTCTTTATCTTGATGCTTAATTCTGGAGAAAGTGATACCACGGTTATATCGTGCAGGCAGACTTTCATAGTCAAGTTCGAGGAGGGTCTCATAGGTCTCAAGAGCTTCACCGTATCTTCCAAGCTTATAGAGTGCATTTCCCCTTCCGTTCCACGCAAAAAGGTTTTCGGAATCAAGTCTGAGTGCCTCTTCGAAACTCTCAACAGCTCTTGAATAATCCCCAAGCGTATAATATACCTCTCCAAGGCCGCACAAAATGCCGCAATTTTCAGTTTCAGAGGAGAGGGCTTTTTCATAAGCCTGCAAAGTTTCATAAGGCATCCGCATGGCTAGAAAGCAGTTGCCTGTTCCTCTCCATCCTTCTGGACTTAAAGGCTCGGTCTCAAGAACTTTCTTGAAAGCATCGAGAGATTCCTGGTATCTTCCAAGTGCCAGCAGGGCTTTTCCTTTGCCGGCTTTTGCCTCTATAATAGAGTTGTCCAGTTCAAGCACACTTTCAAACACGTCAAGAGCTTTCTGTGGCCTGCCAAGCTGTCCGAGAAGCCTGCCTCTTTCTAGCCTGTTTTTTGCGTTTCCTGGCTCAAGGATAAGGCTTTTTTCGAAAGCTGAAAGGGCTTCCTCTTTTCTTCCTATGCCTTCGAGAATTCTTCCCTGGGTTTCCCAGGCCACGGCAGACGCGGGTTCAAGTTCCAGAGCCTTTTCACAGGTTCTCAAAGCTTCTCTCCTTCTGCCCAGGGCAAGGTATGCTTTTGCCTCGCCTTCCCATGCTCCTGAATGCGAAGGTTCCAGTTTCAGGGTTTTTCCATAAGCCTCAAGTGCTTCTTCATTTCTCCCAAGCATGGACAGGGTTATTCCTTTATAGTACCAGGCCTTCAGGTTTTCTGGATTTAACTCGGCTGCTCTGGTGAAAGCCTCAAGTGCTTCTTCGTCTCGTGAGAGCTGTTTTAAAGCAAGCCCGCTGTAGTACAGAGCACCAATGTGCTTTTCATCTTTTCCAAGTACGCCGTTAAAAACCTCAAGCGCCTGCTCTGGCAGGTTCAGGTATCCAAAGGTGAGCCCTTTGAGGTATTGGGCAGGAGTGTTTTCCGGATCATAATCAAGTGCCACTTCAAAAGCCTGCAGGGCTTCTTCAGGTCGGTCTAGATAGCGAAGTATATTTCCCCTGTACTGCCAGGCGACGCTATCCTCAGGATTGACCTCAAGTACGGCATCAAAAGCCTCAAGCGCCTTCTCAAAATTTTTCTCTGCGCCGATCTGGTTTTTCAAGTTCAAAAGAGCAAGAGCTTTACTGTACCAGGCTCTGGCATAAAGAGAATTCATAAGCCCTCGGAATCTTTTAGTAAAATTTGGCTAATTTAAAATTCATGTAATTATATACGATGCCTATTATAAATACGGGCGCAGAAGATAGTTACTGATTTGATTTTCAATAATTTGCCGGCTCCTTTAAACTTAAGCCTGGGCAGTTAAGCCTGGACAGTTTATAATAAAAAGATATTCAATGGAAAATTAGCCCTCTTGGCTCAGCTAAAACCCTCTTGGCTCAGCTAAAAATATCTTCATTATAATTCAGCTCTCTTGAGCGAACGAAGTGAGCGAAAAGGGCCCCGTCCTCCCGAGACGGGACTCGGGTGACGGAACTCGGGAGTGAAATGAACCGCAGGCAATTTTCCTGCGGCTCAGATTGAAAAAGAGTCAGATCAATTCTTGAAGTAGATTACTTCTTGAATTCGGTATAGCCGCACTTTCCGCAGGCGAGGCGGTTCTTGTGGTCGGCGAGGAATGTACCTGGTCCGCATCTGGGACAGAACTGTTTGATTCTGGTTACGGAGTCACCCTGAACTTTATAGTAATCTTTTACTGCCATGTATATACACCTCGCTTAAGCCTCTTCTCCCTCAGTTTCCGTTCCCGGGGCAGTGTTTCTCTTCAGGACGTATTCCAGTTCTACTTCCTTCATGCGGTCAGCATTTTCGTAGAGTTTGGCATAGCCCTTGCCTTCCTGCATTCCGTATTCAGTTTTAATTCTCTGGACTACCATCAGTTCAAGAGGGGCGTTCAGCATTGCAGCGAGTTTATTCCTGACGTCATTTCTGGAAGGAGTCGAACCTTCATATTTCACAATGAAATCCAGTTCCCTTCGATTTAAAAGTGCATTATTCTTGTCTTTAAGAATTCTTATGTCCATCTAAAATTCTCCGTAGCTTATCCAATTCGTAATTCTGATTTTTGCTGATGAGTTTCTCAAAGAGAGTTCTTATCTCCCCTTTTTTCTCTTCAGTGATCTTTACAAAGACCACACCCTCATCGGGTTGTCCGTACAGGACTACAGAGTCCAGAGGAGCCAGAAGGATTACAGGAAGGGTTGCCAGATCCTCTTCTCCCCTTACAAAGATCCTGAGAGGCTTTTCGGAAGCAAACGCTTCACAAAGGGTTTTAATTAACTCATCGGTAATAATTCCTGCAGGGTTGTCCACAGATACTTCGCTATAAACCTTGTCCATATTCCGAGCTGAGACATCACTGGAAACCGGCTTTCTTTTGGTACGGTTGTCCACAATACAGATATCCGGAATAATTCCGACCTCAAGCAGGTGGAAGGTAGTAACATCCCCTACGGATATAAGTTTTGTGGGGCTTCCAAGCTCTCCTGAAAACTTCTCTATAGTATCCCTGCCCTTGCCCCTGTAAAGCGTACCCAGGGGTTTCTTCATCAGTGGACGAAGCTCTCTTGGAAGCTCAATATGAACACTCAAATCAGCGCACCTTCAATGCAAATTTATCCGGAATGTCAACCCCAAGCTTTTTTGCTATTTCTGAGCGTTCAGGGTCCAGGATAATTACAAGCCCACTCCATTCCTCTGCAAGGTCCGAAGTCCCACAGATAGGGCAGTTTTGTCCTTCCAGAACTCTCATGCAATGTCGACATACTTTTTCTGCCATACAAATCCTCTTCCTTTTCAGGCAGCTCCTTCAGGAACAGCTTCATGGGACTGTTTCTTTTTACGGGCTTCCTCAAGCCACTGCAACTTTCCAAGAGCAGTCTGGCGCATAGTAAGGCCTATTTTACTTTCTTTAGGCTCTCTCTCGTTGATGCTTACAGCGACAACCCTGGCCCTTACATGATCACCTTCAGCAATGGATTTGCCTCCGTTCTTTGTCACAAGCCTTGCATTCTTGGCGTCGTATGAAATAAAATCGTCCGTAATCTGGCTGACGTGAAGCAAGCCATCCATTGGTCCCATCCCTACGAAAACTCCGAAACCAACGGCTTCAACAACTTCGCCCTCAATAATCTCCTGAAGCTCAGGCACGAACATTATTGCTTCGAATGTAACATCGTAATATACTGCCCCGTCTCCTACGAGGATATGCCCTTCCCCTATCTCGACGATCTTGCAAATTGCGACGAGAGAACCAAGTTTTTTGTCAACCTGGCCCTCGAGTTTTTCTCTTAACGCGTTTTTAACAGTTTGCGTCACCTCTTCCCCTAAAAGAGTAGGAGGGATACGGACCGTATCAACGAGCTTCATCATTTTATACATCTGCTAATCACCCGTAAAAACAATCAATTTAATGCTGCCCGGTAAAATAACATAGTTCAGACAAAGTCCAGTTTATTTTTCTGTCTCAGGGATATGGTCTGGATTCCTTTTTCGGCAAGCCTGCGCTTTAACCCGATATCATTTGTCAGAACAGCTGCTTCCATTTCCTTTGCCAGCCTGAGAATTACATCATCTGCAGGGCCTACAGCAGGAGTTATACGCTCGCACCTGTCCATCATGGACCTGGCAACCTTTGCAGCTGTTCTGTCCGAACCTCTTTCCCGCTTTATGAGTTTTTCTATCTCGAATACTACAGCCTCAGGAACAAAAAATTCGTCAAATCCCAGCCTTTTCAGTTCTTCGAAAATATCCACTCCGAACTGGACCGGGATCATGAACCCATTAGTATCAATTATAACTTTCAACTCTTAATTACTCCTACTCCAATAAGCCGCCAGCGAGAGTCGATTCTCCTGCTGATAGCAACCCTTGACCCTATGGCTGCGCTAATCGGGCGTTTAAGGGCCACCTGCGCTTCATTTTTCCTGGCACTTGTAACCACTCCAACTGTGGTTGCAGTTCCGATGTTGAGCATAAGGGGTTCGCTGGTTTTGATTTCATTGATTTTTTCTTCTCTTGTAACTCCCACTACCCTCTCGAGCAGGTGTAATTCCATGACGAACTGATGTCTGGTCTCAGGAAGGGTACCAGGTGCGCCTGCAATCTGTCCTGTTAAAGAGTCACCTTTTGTCAGGGTAGGGTCAAGATAAGTTCCAACAGCCAGAAGGCCTCCGGGAGTTGCTTCTTCTACCTTTGTCTCACCTGCAAAGATAGACGAAATCGTTGTCAAAATTGGAACCCATCGCGTAACACCTTCGGTTGTAACCTTGATTCCTGGCCTTATTTCCAGCTCGTCTCCGGGATGAAGGACTCCTTCGGTCAGAGTTCCTCCGATAACTCCTCCACGCATTTCATCAATTGAAGCTCCTGGCCTGTTAATATCAAAAGAACGGGCAATCAACATGCTGGCAGGCTTGTCTACTTTGTGGACAGGAGCAGGAATCACGGTTTCCAGAGTATCGATAAGGACATCGATATTAATATTCTGCTGAGCCGAGATAGGGATTACAGGGGCATTTTCTGCTACCGTGCCTTTAACAAATTCCTTTATCTGGCGATAATTCTCGACAAGGCGTTCTCTGGATACAAGGTCAATCTTATTCTGTACTATTACAATATTCTTAATCCCTATAATATCCAGGGCCATAAGGTGCTCTTTTGTCTGGGGCTGCGGGCAGTCTTCGTTTGCTGCAATTACCAGTACTGCCCCATCCATAATAGCAGCACCTGAGAGCATAGTAGCCATCAAGGTTTCGTGTCCAGGAGCGTCTACAAAGGACACTGTCCTATGTTCTTCCGTCTTTTCTCCACAGTTAGGGCAGGTCTTCTCTACAGTGTAACATTGGGGGGAAGGGCATTTGGGACATTTCATGAATAGGGAGTCTGCATACCCCAGTCTGATAGAAATCCCTCTTTTTACTTCCTCACTATGTGTATCTGTCCAAACGCCTGATAAGGCTTTAACAAGTGTGGTTTTTCCATGGTCGACATGTCCTACCATGCCGATATTAACACAAGGCTGACTCAAGTTGTAATTTCCTCCAGTAAAGTGAAGTGATCCGATATAAGGCAGGTCTATAATCCTAAACCTTAACTATAAAATTTGAAATTATTTTTCCAGTAGGTCCGCAGATTCCAACCCGTAACTCATCTGGTCTGTAATTTAAAATGCAATTATGAATTAAAGCGGGTTTGGGGGAACGAAAATATTCCCCGGCTCAGTTCTTAGTCTGGATTTCCTGAATTGGGAGTCTGGGTCAATTCTATTATTATGTTTTCGTATCACGGTTTAAAGCTTGCAGATTCAGGTGATACTTTTAAAGTTTACGGTATTCTGCATAGTTAATATCTACTAATGCCGGAAAGCCTTAATAAATTTATGTGACGATAGCGTCAAGCTTCTCCAGTTCAAGGGCGCGCCTGATCTCAAAGGCCAGCCTTCTTCCTGTACTCATTGGTCTTCTCCAGAGCGAGTTGCCGTAAGAATGACCTACTGACATATGAACATTGGTCCCGCCGCCTACTCTTGGGGCCACATCATAAATATAGAAGTTAAGATCCTTATCAACGCAGGTCTGCAGGCAGAAAGGCCCTATAATTCCAGGAGAATAATGTTCCTGTGTAGCTTTTACATATTTTTCTCCCATTTGGAAGACTTTCTCAAGAAGAGACTCGCGCAGAGTTGCAGAGTTATGCCCGCATACCGTGTATTCAGGAGTTAACTGGCTTTCGGCCAGGGACATTTGCTGCGGGGCAGGAAGCCTTACATGCCCATCAAGGCTTGTCTCAAAGCGCCAGTCAATCCCAAGAAGTTCCAGCTTGCTCATTTTCGGCTCGATTGGGGAATAAAACATATCAAAGTTGAATACAGGACCTATGATATAGCGCTCTATCCTTGCATTCTCAAGGGCCTCATGTGTGATAACTCCCTGCTTAACTAGAGCCTCGGATTTCTCCATATATTCTCTGTAACTTGAAGCGGTAAAAAATCCCCGTTCGAGTTTTTTTACTGCATGCGGGAGCTTGACCATTACAAGCTCATTGATATCCTTTGGAGATTCGATTTTTTCCGGAAAAGGAAGTCCTGCTTTTTCCAGAATCCAGTAATAGCTCTGCTGTTCACTGCGTTCCTCACTCCGGAGAAGGTTCCTGCTTCCCACAAGAGGCACTCTGAAGTTCTCTTCGATCTCATCTATACTGCAGTAGGAAGTAAAGGATCTGTTCGGGACAAAAAGCACATTTTCATCAACCAGTTTCTGCTGGTTTTCAGGCAGGAGAATTTCGTTGTACTTTTTGAAAACAATGGTCTCGTCAACAACCCCCCTCTTTACTTTTCCAGAAAGGTCTCTCTGAGTCCTGAAGTATTCGCTGTATGTTTTTTCCCTGCCAGCCTGGCATACAGCAAGAGTCCTGAATTCCTCTTCAACTGCCCCGTCACAGATGTCGAGTCCTGAGTGAGAGCCTATAGTTCCGACTTTTATCTCATTAGCGTGGGTATAGTAGCCTTCAACGATTTCCTTAATTTCGTTCCTGTTAATCATATTTGATGTTCCTTGGCTTTGGAAATAATTTCTTTCAATAAAATGGTAATAGGTATGGCTTTCAAACCTGCTAATCGATGGAGATTCCTCGAAACGCAGGTCTCGCGACTAGTTGCCAGGTATTATGAAGTAAAAATCCTGATAGGTTTTCCCCATTAACGGCTTTACCTATTAAATCCCTTTCTGATATAAGTAATCATTTATATAATGAAAGAAAGCAAGAAAGCTCTAAAGCCAGAAAAAATTAGGCTATAACAGACATCTGAAACTTTCCCGTTGATTTCCGGGTTCTGATTTTCCTTCAGTTTTTGATACTTTCCCGTTGGTTTCCAGATTCTGATTTTCCTTCAGTTTTTGACACTTTCCCAGTCAGTCTCCAGGTTCTGAGTTTCCATAGTTTTTGACACTTTCTTAAACCGGTCATGTCCGTAAGTTATTGACGACTTCAGAAAAAGCAAGTACAACTCCATCATTTGAGGAAAATGTAGAAATATTCTTGTGCTTATGATTTTCAATAACTACACCCACTACCAAATTCCTTTACCAAATACAAATGAATGAAATACCTGTTTATGGCCAAAAACATGAATCATCGGAATTTTGAAACAAGCTCAAAAGAATCTGAAAAGAGAAAGCAATCATTACCCCCTGTTCAAAGGTAAGAATTACTGTAAATTTCTCTTTTCGATGTGGTGTGTTAGTTAATTAAAATACATTTCCATTTTTTCGATGTGGTGTGTTAGTTAATTAAAATACATAGTTAAAATATACATAGTTAATTAAAATACATTTCCATTACTTCTGCTTCTTTTCTTCTGCGAGAGTGACCTTCTTCCCACAAATATCGCATTTTCCTTCTTCAGTAATACAGGGCTGCTTGGGAGCCTCTCCTCCACAAATTCCACATTTTACCATATCATTTCACCTCTTCTTTTCTAATCCCGGACCTTTCGCCCATTATTAATATATTAGTAATTGATTTATATTTAATCGGCATAAAAATATACAAAATGCATTTCAGTGACCTGATAAATATATCTCGGAATAACTTTTGACTGGACTTTCACATATATACGAAGAATGCATCGTTAGATAATGAAAATCCGTAGTGCCTAACGAAAATAAATCCAAAAATTGTCTAAAAATTGTCTTATTGATCACGAAAATTAGTAGCTGCAATACTGGTATGTAAATATAATCCCAAAATAGTATGAAGTTTACGGGCTCGATGCATAGCGAGTTTAAAAAACAAAAAATTATTGAATTTGGGCAAAATCGTTATCAGGCAGACTATTTTTCGTCTACAACATTAACTATGCAGCCGATTGTTGTCGTTTTTTCACGATCTTTGTAATATGAGTTTGAACATTACCAAGGGATAATATCGTAGATCTCGAATATTGGGTCATCCTATAATAATAAAAGTCTCAAAAATGGGTAGTGTCCGTGAGTTATTGATTAATTCTGGCTGATTAATTCTGATATAACGGGCACAACTGCCATCATTATCAAAATTTGGGAACCTTTTCTCGGATTATGTTTTTCAGTAACTTACCCCCACTCTTAAACCGAACTAAGGATAATAGGAGTAATAAAAGTCTCAATAATAGCTGCAACCAGAAGGAGAGGCAGGATCCAGCGGAAATAAAACGTAAGCCCCTCTTTAAATTCTTTTTTTATCTGGGTAGGTCTCCCTATAAGGGCAGAAAATACCTGGTATCCGAGCCGAAGACCTATGCCTGCAGAAAGGAAAACCATAGGCAGTTCCAGTATCCCGTGGGGGAGAAGACCAAGCAAAATAAAAATCATTCCTCTTTCCTGAGCTATGAGATAAACGATAACTCCCACAACATATCCATTAAAGGCGATAAAAAGTACCGGAAGAATTCCCAGAGCCAGCCCGAGTACTAGAAAAAGCAGGCTTAAAAAGGCATTATTAAGAAAAATTGCGAACATTATGAAAAGAGGGCTCATTGTCATAATTGATGAAAAACGGGAGCTAAAGCTTTCTCTGAGAGTCTCAGCCATAGAAGGGAAACTTGCAGCTGAATAATAGCCTACAACTAAAAATACAAAAAATATAAAGGCCATAAGAAGGGCATAAGGCCAGATAAATTGCAGATATCCTGTAAACCCTTTTTTTGGGTCTTTTCTGCTATCGTGCCAGGTTTCTGCCGCGCTGCTTCCGGGAAAGAAATCTTTCTCTTCTGCAACATATTCCCTGTTTTCCATCTCCCCTTCAGGAGTTCCTGCAGTCTGTACTCCTGCTTTTCTCTCATCTGAATTATAATCGTCCTCTCTTTCCATACCTATCCCCACCAATAATTCTCAGTTCACTTAATCCTGTTCTAAATATATATGACGCCTGCCAAATATCTTTTTATCTCAAATTCCCATCATCATCCGGATCGTGTTCCGGGTTGCAGGAGAGAGCCCAAGGATCAAAATGACCATTTTTATTAGTACTTTCAAGTTCAAGGAACGCTCGTCATCCTCAAACTGAGTGTCAAGTATGTAAAGAACCCCTACGAAGATAATAAGCTTTAATGGATACATAACCAATGCGGTGCCAGTCAGGTTGATAAGATAGGTAGGCACTACATGCTTTTCAAAGTATCCAAGATGATCTACTCCTATGTATGTCGAAGAAGCATCCATCAAGTGAGCCATCAGGATAGAAAGGTTCAGAGGATTGGTGAATATTGAGGACTTAAAATGGCGGGCAATCAGATAAAAGATAAAGGTTAGACCTGTTCCTGCCACGATTACGAATACGGGAACGTAAGGGTATACTATATTATCAAAATGGAGGAGGACAGCGAGATTTATGAAAAACCATGCGAGTCCGAAGCCTGCAAAGGTGAAATGAAAATCCTTTACAAGCCCTGCTTTCTGCATCCGGATTGAAATCCAGAGGCAGCCTACGGTTATCGCAAAAACCAGGAAGTAAATATTGGGAGTTATGAGAAGATAGCTAAATGGCGGGTGAAAGATACCTGCAGGAGAATCTTCAATTACACGCAGGGAAGATCCTGCAAGTACGAAAGGCAGGACCGACGCAATAAAGCGGGGAGTTATTTTTACCTCAAGCTTTTCGAGCAGCCTGAAAACCCCAAATATGCAAATGCCCAATATTATTGCCCAGGTAATGGTGTTTACTGGATTATACCCTTCATCGCCCCTTATGGGGTCAAGATAATAGGTATTAATAAACTGTGAGACATTATCTATTGAAAAACTCATCTTATCACTCATTCAAAATGGCAATATCCTAATACAATCAATACTTAAAATGTATACGCCGAACTTACTTCCTTAATCAAGAGGGTAGTATTCTTTTCCAGTGCGCGATGTTCGTTCTAATGTAAGATATTTCTTTCCGAAGGGTCCCACCCAATAAGCGTTAGCAATATTATATAAACTTTAATGTATTACGGTATTTTTATAATTATTTATAATATTCTAATAGTATAATTGTCATACATAATATAGTGGTAAGAATAGAGAATTTATAACGATGTAAACATAAAGATTATTCTAATATAAACATGGAAATAGTCTTAAATAAGTTCTGAGTAAAGAATTATAAATTATGAATTTTGATATCTCAGACCTCAAAGACACTTTAAATAAGATCTCAGATCTCAAATACACTTGAAACAATATATTAAACCTGAAAAATACTTAATACAATATTTAAAACTCTAAAAATCCTTAAAACTACATATCGAACCCTAAAAACACTTGAAATAATATATTAAACCATAAAAATACTTGAAACGATATATTAGACCTGAAAACATTTCAAAATATTAATAAGATCTCTGACTTGGGACATATTCCAGACTAGAATTATAAAGAATTAAGTTAATGAGTTAACGTATTGAATATACCTGATATGCCGCAGTCTGCTGATAATCTAAACTTATGACTTCATACGTATATTCGGGTTTATAAGAGCCAATTTACAATCTATCGTAATTGAATACTGATGCAGGTATGAAATTGACTATTAACAAAAACAGCGCAAAATGGATGCAGCTTCCCAGAGATGTGCTTGTTGGGCATGGCGTGCTTGAGGAAATTGGAGATGTCTGCAGGGACCTGAAAATGAAAGGAAATGCGCTGATCGTAACCGGAAGTACTACAAAGGATATTGCAGGCAAGAGAGTCAGTAACCTCCTTGAGAGTGCAGGTTGTAGTGCGGAAATGGTTTTGACGTGCAAAGCTACTAAGGAAGAGGTCGAAAAGGTTATGGAAAAGGCCCTTGAAGTAGAGGCTAATTTTCTCCTTGGGGTTGGAAGCGGCAGGTCTATTGACCTTGCAAAACTTGCTTCGACCCGACTTGAACTTCCTTTTATTAGCGTGCCGACGGCAGCTTCCCACGATGGCATCGCATCTTCCCGTGCCTCAATTGTGGATAATGGGAGAAGTACGTCTGCGCAGGCTCAGGCTCCTATTGCCGTTATTGCAGATACGGAGATTATTTCAGCAGCCCCTTTCCGCTTTCTTGCGGCTGGCTGTGGAGACATAATTTCCAATTATACGGCAGTACTGGACTGGGAACTTGCAAGCAGGCTCAGGAATGAATATTTTGGGGCATATGCTGCGGCTCTTTCCCGTATGGCTGCCCGAGTTATTATTGAGTGTGCGGATTCGATTAAGCCTGAACACGAGACCTCGGCAAGGCTTGTAGTAAAGGCTCTTGTATCGAATGGTGTTGCGATGAGTATCGCAGGATCTTCAAGACCGGCTTCGGGTTCGGAACATATGTTCAGCCATGCCCTTGATAAGATAGCTCCAAAACCCGCGCTCCACGGAGAACAATGTGGAGTAGGGACGATTATGATGATGTACCTCCACGGGGGAAACTGGCAGGAAATCAGGGAAGCCTTAAAAAAGATAGGGGCTCCTGTAACCGCCGAGGAACTGGGTATAGAAGATAAGTATATAATCGAAGCCCTGTTACATGCACACAGCATTCGTCCGGAGCGTTATACAATTCTCGGTAGTGGCCTTAATCCTTCCGCGGCTGAGAAAGTTGCAAGAATCACAAAGGTCATAAATTGAAAAGTTATTCTTATTCAGGCTAAAGCCAAGAATGAATGCCTCCTCAAGATACTGGAGTTTAAGGCAGGATTCAACTCAGGAATCTAACATCACATTTCCTGTTAAAAAGAATCCGAATATGGAGTCAATTAATTTCTAATCAGTCAATCATTTAATTTCTAGTAGACAACCACTTAACTTCCAATTAAGTAATCATTTAACTTTCCAATCAAGTAATTACTTAACTTTCCAATCAAGTAATTACTTAACTTTCCAATCAAGTAATTACTTAACTTCCAATCAAGTAATTACTTAATTTCCAATCAAGTAATCACTTAGCTTTCCAATTAAAGAATCACTTAGCTTTCCAATTAAAGAATCACTTAGCTTTCCAATTAAAGAATCACTTAACTTTCCAATTAAAGAATTATCTCAAATCAAACCCGATATTGAACTTCAAATTATCTCGGAATAGGCTCCAGGTGACCCCGAGAAATGGGGCACAGGCCCAAAAACAATTAAAAGGAAGAGTTATTATGACAGAAAGCGATACCAAAATAACACTTATCGGATCACGGCTTGCAAGGGAAGGACTGGAATTCATATTTAAAGGTGAGATGCCCGAATGTAAGAAATGCCGGCTAAAAAATACCTGCCTTAACCTTGAACCTGGACGCAGGTACAGAGTCGAAAAAATAAGGAACAAAGACATCCACGAATGTTTCCTGCATGATAGCGGCGTGCTTGCCGTAGATGTGAGCAAGGCTCCTATCCTGACTACGTTGGAGTCAAGAAAAGCAATCGACGGGGCAAGAATTATGTATGAGCCTCCAAAATGTGGCAAGAGAGGATGCGAGATTTATGATACCTGTCACCCTGAGGGGCTCTCAAAAGGCGATAAATGCAAAATTGTAGAGGTCCTCGAAAACCTTGATTCCAGGTGCGAAGCCAACTACTCCCTTAAAAAGGTAAAATTGTCCTGGTGAATGTAAACAAACACATTTTAGTAATAGTAAGATTGATTATCAATTAATAAAAAAGGTAAGAAGCGGTGTTATAAGTGCCTGAACAAGAAATGAACCAGGTCCCCCCCTATGAATTTTATACCCAAAAGCGCTGGGAAAACTGGCTCGGCCGGGCAAGAGAGAGCGGTTTCCAGATTAAGGAGTCGGAAGACGAAGCTGGAAAAGAAAGTGCAATATTCGTAAATATGGTTGATGATGTGATTCTGGCCTGCCTGAAAGTGGTTGCACGCTTTGATAAGGGTATGCTCTCCAGAGAAAAAGCTCTGGAGATCCTGGCTGAGATCCGGGACATTGTACTTTCCGAGGTCGAGCCAATTTCTGAAGATATCAACCTTATGATCGACTCTGTCCAGACCTCTCTTATGGGGGCTTTTATCGCCTTCGAGTGCTATGTTATGGGCGACTATGATGAAGGAACAGATATTGCAGAGCTTGTAAAATTAGCCATTGAGGCAGAATCCTCGGACGACCTTGAGCTTGCTCTTGACTATACTGCACAATGCGGTGCGCTCGTGCTGAAAGGAAAAAGCCTGACTGAAGAGGTTATGGCCGATCTTCCCTACGGCATTGTCGCAGAATGGCTTGACGGAATTGATTCCATCTCGGCTGCAATGGTAGGAAGCGACAGCTACAAGGAATTTGACGAAGAGGATGAAGAGGATATATAAACTATCCTACAAACAAAGGATTCCGTTTCCAGTTTTTAGGAATGCGGAAGTCCTTTGAATATTTATAAAAAATAAATCTTGAAATAAATATACTTAAAATATTCAATACTCTGCCCGAAAACCAAATATTAGCTCATAGCTCAAAAATCAGTTAAAATAATTTGATGTTATTGAAAAAAAGTGGTTAAAAATTAAAATTTAAGGGTACTTCCATTTCGAATTCCTGAGTTTCAGCTGACTTTTCCTGCCGCAACCTCATGTTTTTCGATTACTTTTTTGTATACCTCGAAAGTTTTTTCAGCTATGGTTTTCCAGTTATACCGTTTTTTAATAAGGTCGTAACCTTTCTCTCCCATTCGGTTGTGGCCAAGCCCTTCAAGGACATAATTAAGGCCCCAGGCGATAGAAGAGGGCTCTTTATGTGCAATAACGCCTGTTCTGAAATTTTCCACGAGGGCAACTGCATCGCTTGCAACTACAGGTTTTTTTGCATCCCAGGCTTCAAGCACCACAATTCCAAAAGGCTCGTTCCGGCTGGGCACGCACACAAGGTCGCAGGCGTTGAACCAGTCTATTACAGTATTATCCGGAGCGTACCCGAGGAAATTACAGGAATTTCCAATGCCAAGCCTATGAGCCTGATTTTCACACTGAGAGCGCATTTCCCCTTCTCCTATAAGCACAAACTGTGCATTCCTTTTCTTCAGGACTTTAGCAGCAGCTTCCACCAGCAGGTCAGGTCCTTTCTGATAGGACATCCTTCCCGTGAAAAGCACCACTGGAAGACAGGGATGGATACCATAGTGCCTTTTCACATCTCCGGGGTCGATCTGTCTCCTTATTTTTCCCACGTTTATGCCGTTAGGAATTTCCCAGAGCTTGTAATCGGGAATTTTGTAAATTTGCTTGATTTCTTCCTTCAATATGGTCGAGGTTATGATAATCTCCGAAGATTCATAACCTCCAAGCCACTCCATGTGTGAAATTTCCTTTGCCTCCCACCAGTCTCCATGACGATTTCCATTACGCCCCCATTCCGTACTGTGGAAGGTCAGTACAAAGGGCAGTCCAAACTGGGCTTTTATCCTGCAAAGCACATTTACGGGGTGCCAGTCGTGGCCATGTAGAACATCAAATTCTCCTGCACTTTCTCTCACCTCGAGGAACCGGCAGTACATACCATCACACATATGGTTCATCTGCTCAACGATTCCTCCATTTTGATCACAGGCAATTTTGTGATAATAAACCCCATTTATTATCTCATCTTTATCTTCACGGTCTCGTGTAAACAGGTGGACCTCATGCCCCTCTGCCGCAAGAGCATCAGAGAGCTCGGATACATGGGGTGAAATCCCCCCTACACGTATCGAATACAAACTTTCCCAGGTAAACATTCCTATTCGAATCTTTTTCATAAGCTCACTTATCCCTTATTATCAAAATGGGAGTTAAGGAGTAACGAAGAATACAGGCTCCCCCTTGCCTTTCTAACAATTACATTTTTTAGTTTGCTGAATTCAGTCATATTACTGATTTGTTATATTAATAATCCATATTAATAATCCATATTAATAATCCATATTAATAATCCATATTAATAATCCATATTAATAATCCATATTAATAATATATAGTTAACATTTTATATTAATTAGTTGTATTAATCTGTTTCATTAAAAGTGTATTTTATTCAGTTATACTAATCTCAATTTTACTGAATCCAGCTCACCATAATCTGTCTATAATTCCATGTCCCTTAAGCTTTCAACTGGTCGTATAAAGCAAAAGGAGTATGACTTTGATTTACGTGACATGAAGATAATTTTTGCATTAAGAATCTGATTTTTTATATTTTACTCACTTTATTCCTTTTTAATGGTAGATAAACATATCTGTAAATTTTGGTTATATCTCAAGCTAAAAATTAAAAGAGTTTTTTAAACTCTTCTTTTTCAGTTTGTTTTACAAGCCTCATTCTCCATGCGTAAGGTCTTCCCTCAAATAAGAGGCTGCCCTTTCCGGAGAAACCGTATTAATATAAGTTCCTGTACCGAGTTCAAAACCCGCATGAACAGAAATTCTGGGGAGCAAACGGAGGTTCAGGTGATATTCAGGAGATTCGGAAAGCTGGTAAAACATATAATTAAAGGGCGGTTTTCCAAGAATTCGTCCATAACTTTTGAGAATGGCTTTCAGAATCTCCGCCAGAGCAAAAAGAAGGTTGTCACTGCAATTACAAAGAGAACTGATATGTTTTCGGGGGAGGAACCACACTTCAAATGGTCCCATTGAGGAATAAGGAGTAAAAGCTATCCATTCACTGTTTTTATATATTAAACGGGGAGACGCTTTTTCCAGGTCATAAATGGCACAGTAAGGGCATTTCTCTATTTTCCTGATAACCTTCAATTCCCTTAACAGAGGAGGAGGACAAAAAGGCAGGGCAAGAAGCTGGCTGTGAAGGTGGTTAATCGAAGCCCCTGCTTTCTCCCCGAAATTTTTAAACAGGGAAACGTAGCGTATATTTTCACGGGTTGCGTAATTGCATGTACGGTCTCTATAGACCTGCATAAGTTCTGAAATTTCAGAATTAGAAAAGTCCTCAAGCCTTCTCCCATGCAAAGGTGACTCTACGATAACTTCATGAAACCCATATCCAGGTTCAGCCTGCAGCTCGTTTTCCTCCTGTTTTGGGGACCCAGGCACAGGTGAAAGGGCAGGATAAAGGTTAGGAAAGCAGCGGAAATCCCAGTTGCGTACCCTTTTTTCAGGGGTATCTGAATAGATTTTTCCATTTTTATAGACAGCAGTGGCAAGAGGAGTATTTTCCTCGGCTCCTCCGCAAAAAAGGCAGTTTTCAGATCCATTTTTCCCGCGGTCTTTGTCCGCAACTGCAAAATCCGAAGGCCTTTTAGCTCTTTCTTCGGCAATTATACAGTACTCGGAAAGAAAGTAATGCTTTCTGATTTCTGACATTTCAGGAAAACCTCGCCATATTTCATTTCGTTTTTCCTGATATTCGTTTTTTCCTGATATTCGTTTTTTCCTGATATTTTAACTTCTTTTTATCTCCTGCCAGCAGTATTTTCCTGTTTGCAGAACCGAGCTCCGCTTATCAGTTCATAATACTGTTCAGTAGGAGCTTTCCAGTCCATATCTTTTGCAAGGAGGAAGGCTTCCCTGCAGAGGAGTTTATACTTTACCCTATCTTCTATGAAATTCCGTGTAAAATAACTGACTGCCAGGGCGTAGTCAAGGACTGTTTCGTAATAGGAAAGACCGATATTGTCTACTACTATCACTCCTCCAAGCGCTTCTTTAAGGGACTCAATTGTCTTTATGGCATCACTGAAGCCGCATACCCGACTGACCACACTTGGGGTTCCTTCTTTTCCGGCTTCAAGCCCTGTGAGCAGGAAGGGATCATAACGTGAGGGAAAGATACCTGCACAGCAGCCTGCCATAAATTCCTCAACTTCCATACCCAGCCCTCCATCCGAGCTTGAAAGAATCTGGGGGTATAAAAGTGCTGCAACCGAGCGTTTTCCCCGTACCATTTTCGAAAAATCCAGCCCTCTTTCCTCAATCATCTGCTGGATTCTCAGTTCGTTTCCTACAAGCACTTCTTTTGGCAGGTTTACAGGAAATCCTGACGGAAGGTTTGTTTTGGACCCTTCAGCCGTAACAAGGAAACAGATTACCCTGATTTCCTCCTGCATATGCCCTTCGAGAATGTTATTTTTTATTATGTGCTCAAGCGCAACAAGGGAATCGAGAAGATCCGGATATCCTTTATTTTCTACCTCCAGGCGAGAGATTGTGAAAATCGGGATTATCTTTTCAGGTTCTATCCTTTCCCCTCCGTGGTACTTATACAGGTTTTCGGAAAGGAATTTTCTGATTCGTTCAAGGGAGCTTTCTTTCAGGTCCCAGTTTATCTTGTCGGATTCTATGGTTATTCCGTTTCGGATCACAATTCCATTAATCCCGTAAAAGAGCCTGGCTTCCTGTCGGGTCGATTCTCCTACTGCAGTAACCGTATCGGCATATGCAGCCAGCGCTTCAAGGGCAGCCAGGTTTTCAGGCACGCCTGAAGGCCATGTGCTGTCATTATTCCTTCTTTTCTGAATAGAGTTGTATCCTGCAGTCCTTCCAGGCAGAGTTGCGTGCAGAGTTGCAACAGTGTTTACTGGAATTCCAAGTTTCTTAAGCCTGGCTGGTGCATAAAATACTCCAAATTCGTGACAGTGTAGAGAGACGCCTGGACAGGGAATAGAACTATGAGTTGAAGCTGCACCAGGAGTTTCGGAATTTTCCGGAGCCGTGCTTATAAGGAGCCGGACAAGCTCGGAAACCGCATAGGACAGGCAGAGGTAATGGGTATATTCAGGCCCGTTTGGCATGTTTTCATATCTAAGGGAATCAAGCCCAAGATGCTCGTAGGCTTCAGCTTTGATCCTGCTTTCAAGGTTCATCTCTTTTCCCAGATACATTGAGCGTATTTTCCCAAAATCCGAGGTTTGAAACTGCAAATAGCCTATCTTTGTTCTCCCCACGAACTTGCTTCCTGTAAACACCTTGATACCTGATTTTTCAAGGGATTCAAGACTTTTCCGGAGTTCTTCGCCAGGGTTGAGGGAGTCAAATTCCTCCATCTCCGTAATCCGGTTTAGCCCCCGATTCCAGTCCGCGCCTCTGTGTGCATAATAAGGGCCCACAACGAGTATCTCTTTATCTTCTTTTGTATCCAATTGTCCTGAATCGAAAAGAGAAGCAAGGGTTTGTGCTTCTTCATGAATAACATTCCAGATCCCGCCCATTTTATTTGATTTAGGGCCTGCTTCTTCTCCGGCAATTATGACAAAATGTTTTCCCAAATTTTAATCCCCCAGGGCCTTTTGCCATTCAGTTGTAGTTTATGTTTAAATTCACGTATGAGTATTAAAGTCAATCGGAAGATAAAATTGTAAGGGATGCAGGACGCGTGACAAGAAGATTGAAGTTAACTGTGGCCTGTTAGAATAACTTAAGATAGTAGAGGTTAAAGAAAAAAGGAATAAACATAGAAGCCGCTGGACCTATTGAGGATATTGATAAAAAGAATAAAAGTGGCTTGAGATACACAGGAAAAAGAATTATTCAAGGAGATTTTTCAGGTGCCGAGATCAAGTACAGCCGTTTTTGTTTTCGCATAGCAGCTTTCCACAATCCTGACTCAGTTCCAAAATCTAGTGATGAACGTAAAATTAAAATCACTAGATTTTTAAAATTGGTTACAATCCTTTGAACATATCTTCCTGATTGAAGTCTTTAGATAACAAATAATATATTTGATTGAAGAACGTTTTTCTCCTACAAATTCAGTGTTTCAGTCCAAAAATCACTAGATTTTGGACCAGAGTCAGTTAAGAAAATGTAACATAGAATTAGAGAAATGTATATGGAGTTTGTGATATAGGTTTTCCAAAATACAATCCCATAAATACAAATTTTTTCAGATCCTCCCGTATTTATCCTCAAGTCTTACGATGTCATCCTCTCCAAGGTAATTTCCCTGCGCTATCTCAACTAAAACGAGATTTTCATTGTCTATATTTTTTACACGATGTACCTCGTTTACCGGAAAATCGACAGAATCTCCTGCAAGAACCTTGATTTCACTTTCATTTTTAGTTACAATTCCCTTTCCACTGACTATGTGCCAGTGCTCGCTTCTGTGGGAATGACGTTGAAGTGATATTTCACTATGAGGTAAAACAGTAAGGATTTTGACTTTATATCCTGGCCTCTGCATAAGCACCTCATAGTGCCCCCAGGGCCTTTCTGACTCATTTTTGCATTTTGGACTCACGTTTGCATTTCTCCAGAATTGTTTCGTACACATTGATGTAATCATCTATTATCCTGTCAACAGAGGAACGTTTTTCCACACATTATCTACATTTTTTGCGGAATATGAAAACAACCCTCTGCACAGCCTCTGCAGTTCATCAACACCGTTGACCATAATTTAGTCTCTCCATCCAGAATCAGCTCAGGCATCGAGACCCTATTCATTGCAATTACCTGAATACCGCTTTCCATGGCTTCAACCACATCAAGTCCGAAGGCTTCATCATAATTGATCATGTGCAGCAAAGCGTATGCATTTGATAGGGGTTCCTTCTTAAATTCAGGGTCAGCGTGTCCCCCATAAATAATATGTTTATTTTCATATAGGGCTAGACTTCTTTTTCAAAATAGGCCTGATCCACAATATGACCGGTCATTCTAAGTTTTATTCATGTCTTTTTGCAACTTCTATTGCGTCTTTCGCACCTTTGCCTTTGTGCAGGCGGGATAAAAAGAGAGGAGATAACATTGAAATTCTTATAATAATACCCCCAAAATACTCAGATCCCCAAATTTATTTTTAATTTACAATCACCTTTTTTTGGATCATTTGAAATTCCCCTGTTTTCTTCAAACCATCTGCAGTATTCGTCAGGGCATTGTGTCTCAGGGCACCCATGTATATACTCCAGTATATCACATAATTTTGCACTGGCCATTGATACTGATACATCCGCACTTCCATAATAAATACGGATTTCATTATTCACTAAGACCCATCCGCAAGGGAAAACAACATCATTAACGTCTCCACTGCGTTCATACATTTCACGAGGTCCGAAAACCCATCCTTCGGACCTGTGGAGCACTTTTCTGGGGTCTTCGAGATCAAGAAGAGCCAGTCCAAGCCGATAACTTGCTTTAGATGTTGTCTGGCGTACCCCATGGTACATTATTAACCATCCATCAGATGTGAGGAGTGGCTGCGGGGATAGACCTATCTTGTTGGCATCCCACCATCCACCTTCCCGAGCATACAGAAGAACCTCGTGTTCTCCCCAGTATTTCATATCCGGGGAAAAGGATATCCAGATATTTGCCTTCGCACCCGCCATACCAGATACTGGTCTGTGTAGCATTGCCCATCTGTCTTTAAACCTTACAGGAAAAAGAGCAGCATCTTTATTTTCAGGCGGCAGGATAGCTCCCATTCGTTCAAAATTTCGGAAATCTTCAGTAAGGGCAAGAGATGGTAAGGGGCCTGAATCTGAATAAGCAGTATATGCTACAGCCCATTTTCCTATCTCATCTATGTAAGTTATGCGCGGGTCTTCAATGCCGTATATTTCTTCAGGATAGTTTACAGGATCCGGAGACAAAGTTGGTTCGCGGTCAATTTCCCAGCCATCAATTCCATTCTTACTCCTTGCTACTGTAAGGTGAGAAAAGCCTCGATGGTCTTCGACACGCACCATTAATAGAGTTATACCATTAACTATAGCCGCTGCAGGGTTAAACACTGAATGGGCCTGATACGGCCAATCTTCAACATTAAGTATAGGATTTTTCTTATACCTTTGGAATAGTTCTCCTTTGTCTTTCCACATAATAATCTCCCTCATTCTTCCTGATTTATTGATAGCAGGCTCTTTTTCTTTTGTAGAACCCCATCACTTACTTTGGGCTGGAACGCCACAATGATGGGTTCATTTGTGTGTTTATTTAAAGAGCTCAAAGCCATAAGGAAGCAAATTACGGATTCTGCCCCCTGGTTACAGTTCATGCCATCGCTGCCAAGTCCGTCAAAGACCCCACCTGTTGAGTAATCGTACATAACAGTTCGCAAGCGGTTTCTGCCTAGAAAATATTCAAAAGAATATTTTGCGAGTTCCAGATATTTCCTTTCATGCACAATCTCATAGGCTGAAATATAAGCCTGAGTCAGGTAACCTGCCTCTATAGGCTGCTGGTCAAAAAGCGGTATTTCTCCATTATAGGAATACCAACCGTGATTTCCAACTAGATCAAAAAAGTCGCCTCTCCATTGAATCTCAGTAAGAAAATCCAGGGTAGCAAGGCCAATTTTTCTGTAAGTTCTGTCTTTAGTGTAATTATACGCCAGTAAAAGGGATTCGCTTAGTTTTGCATTACTGTAAGTAACTGTGGGCTCAAACCAGTTCCAGTCTTCTTTATGGTTAGCCTCATATAAATCAACCAGGGAATCCGCATGGGTGATAAATATGGATTCAAAGTTATCCTTGTCTACAAGAGAATCTATGGATTTGACTGTATCCCTGCGTGAGTTGAATACAGATTCAAATTCATCTGCATCCACGCCTGCCCTGAGCATCTCATACAAACCGCACATCGTATAGGCTTTTGCTCTCGGAGAACCCAAATTTTTGATTTCCTGCCTGGATTTACTGATCAGGGTATTTGCAAGGGTACGTATATTTTTTGACAGGTAAGGGCAGCTCACCACATGTCCGAGTCCGTAAATTGCACGCCCTAAAGTGTCTTCACTGCCCTTTTCATCCAAAAATTCCCTTTTATAACTCATGAAGTTATGAAAGTGACCCGTGTCGGTCTGGGCATGTTCAAGAAAGCTCATGTATGTGGTAATTAACCTCCTAAACTCTTCGGCTTTTTTCTGGCTGTCTATCAGCTGTGTCAGTGCAACAAGAGCTCGGCCTACGTCATCAGTACTGTATCCATAACGGCGAGCCGGTACACCAAGGTTGGTATGCTGGATAATGCCCACATCATCGGTCAACAACTTAAGATGATCAAGTTTAATTTCAGGAAGCTGAATCGGAAGGAAATTAAATCTGTTTTGTATTCCGGGATGGGTATTGTAATTCTTTAAAGCCTTATCAAAAACAGTATTATATTCTTTACCTACATTTTTCCATGTCATTTTTCTGCCAAAATCGTATGCCTTTTTGCGCATACCATTACACTCTTCTGGATTTTCAATTAAGTATAGCAGGGATTTTTTAAAGCCATCAGTGTCTCCAAAATCTACAAGCAACCCACGATTTTCGGAAAGCATTTCCTGGGCGTACCAGTAAGGAGTGGATACTATTGCTTTTCCCATACCCATTGCATAGGTCAGAGCGCCACTTACTACCTGTTCTCTGGAAAGGTAAGGGGATGCGTAAATATCACTGGCAAGGATATAATTGCAGAGTTCTTCTTTTTCGACAAATTTGTCGTGGAATACTACATTGTTTTCAAGCCCGAGTTCGGAAACCTTGTTCTCAAGATAATGCCTGTATGATTCTCCATTAATCTTTTTGACCATTGGGTGTGTGGCACCCAGTACAAGGTAAATAAGGTCAGGATACTGGCTTACAACTCCAGGAAGAGCCTCGAGCACACTTTCAATACCTTTATTCTGGCTCAGCAGGCCGAAAGTAAGGATAAGAGGAGCCCCTTTCAGATTCAGCATCTTTTTGTACTTACTGCAATTGTTAAATGGGTAGTCAGGTACTCCATGAAATATTAATTCTATCTTGTCCTCAGGAGCTTTATAAACTTCTTTTAACATATTGACTGCAGACTGGCTCATTACAACCAGCTTTTCGGAATACCTGATGAGTTTTTCTGTGGACGCCCGGTACTCAGGGTCGGGTTCCCGGATTACAGTGTGCATTGTGGTTATTACAGGCTTATTTATTCCAGATAGAAGAGCAAAAATGTAATCTCCTGCATCCCCACCAAAAAGCCCGAATTCGTGCTGAAGACATACGATATCAGCACCAGATTGATTTATATAATCCGCAGCCGAGTAATAATCCTCGATCCTGTCCCTCTGAATTTGAAAAACGACTTCTTCCGGATAATTATAAGTTTCAGAAGGATCACTCAAAACAATAACTTCACAATGAACGTCGTTGTTTTCTCCCAAAACTGAATTTAAAAGATCAGATGTGAATGTAGCAATCCCACATTCTTTTGGAACATAAGTTCCTATAAATAATACTTTTAATTGCTTATTCAAATAATCCCTCCAAACTTACATCATTTATAGACGTTTTGATATTTGGTCGTGCCCGCGAGTTACTTAAAATAGTGAAAACTATTCATCTCGAGGAAAACAACATCAATAGCCATCTTTATTATGGTTCAATAGGCAAATTTTGGGAAATTGATTATATTTGATTGTTAGCTATTGATTGCGTCTTTTCAATTCTCCTTGGCTAAAATCAGACATATCGATTTCATTAAAATCGATATCAATCAACTTATTCTTGCAGGCTGAGTAGTTCCAAATAGTGAGCATAATAATCTCTCTTCATTTTCCTCAAATGCAGGGGAAGTACTCTTTTTTCAAAATAGATCAATAACTCACGGACACTACCAAGATCTAGATTAAGATGAAATTCCAGATCAAGAGCTCATCCCAAAACTCAAAATTGATTCCCTTAATCTCGAATTTTGAACGATCGATCGAGTTTCTTCTCATGGGATATAGTTTTGAAACTTTTATTGATTTAAGAAAATTGGTTTTGGGATGAGCTCATACATAAGAAATTTCAGTCAATGAATTTTTAAAAAATATAAAATTTTATAGTCCCATATATTAAAAATCTCAGTATTCTTCATGCAGACTCCTCATCCGTAAATCATTATTGAATCGAGTCTTGCAGTACCTACTTTTGTCCAGTACTTGCAAATACTACAATACTGAGTCTCGCCATCTGAGCACAATTTCAAGTTAGCGTGGCATTTTGGACACATTTTTAGATTTCTCATGAATAAAACTCCTTGAATTTCTATTTTAATTTTGAGCTCATTCCAAGACTCAAAATTGGTTCCCTGAATCTTGAATTTTAAACGATTAATCAAGTTTTGGGATGAGCTCCAAACTAAAATAACGGCACTTGTCAATTTTATAGGATTATTTTATAGGATTAATACTCAAACTTTTAGTGCAAACTTTTAGTGGAGGATTTATTGAAAAACTTAAACACAAGAATCTCTTTACATTTTTTCCCAACATGTAAAATGTGCCCGATTTTTCAGATTTAATCAATACTCACGGCCAAAACCTATTATTTAGGTGTTTCTTTTTTGACGTCTTGATTTGATATTTTCTCGTCTTTTAGTGATGCATTAATTTTGCCTGCTGCTTATGGTGCAATAATTTTGTCTGTTTCGCTCATTACACATCTACATTTTTTACGTAGACGGGTTTTAAATTTAGAGCTCCAAATATCCCATTTAAGCTTTCTTAAATATTCCATATGAGCTTTTTATGCATTAAAGATATAAATTTAAAGACCCTAAATAACTAGTGAGCTATAATAGTAGTTGGATATATAAATAACCATTGATTCTTTAAATTTATTTTAAATGAAGAAAACGATCAAAATTTAGTTCCTAAGCTGTAATGCAAAATATGAAAACTGTAGAGAAAATGTGGCTTCTAATCCGAATCTTTGGAAACCGCTACAGGGTCAATACAAAAGAGACTATAAACTGTTATGATAGCAACATTTCAGGTATAAACGTTGTTGTCCTTAAATAGTTGAACATAGAAACTGTTAAGGTATATAAAAAACTTAAATGTAGGAATTATTTTACCAATTAATCGGCCATATTAATTTTATGAAAGAATATATTCTTGGCAAATTTTATCCCTCCGTCATATGCCAATAAGAGTACTACCACAGCTGTTACTGACACTACAAAAAAGGGTACCACGAAAACACACAGTATCTTTTTAATACTCAGTATCTTTTTGATTCTGTCAAACATTTGCTTTCCCATCAGTTATTATTCCTAGGATCGTTAGGGTGAGTTATTGAAAAACAAAAACACAATACCATCTCTATATTTTTCCAAATGCGGGCTTGTTTATGTGATGAAAATTGTGCCTGGTTTTTCAGATTTAATCAATGCAACTTAAAGAAACGGATACACCTGAGTTTTTGAAAAAGCATTGTACTTTAACAACCCAGGGCCTCAAGTTTATGGTTTCTTAACTGCGTAAGTCTTAATCAATAACTCACGGACAAGATCTATTATCTAGATGTCTCTACTTTGACATCTGGATTTGATACTTTCTCGTCTTTTATTGCTGCATTAGTTTTGCCTACAACTCCCGGCACAATATTTTTGTCTGTTTCACTCATGGTCTTTACTTTTGCATATTTTTTATGCAAGTGGTTTATGAATTTAGCTCCCCAAATATTCCAATTTTAGCTTTCTCAAATATTCCATATGAGCCTTTTATGCAGAAAAGTAATAAATCTTAAATCCCTGGATATCCTGCATGATATAACAATATTTAAACCTATAAATATCCATGTATATTTTAACTTTATTTTAACTGAGGCACATAATTAAAATTTAGTGCTGAAGTTGTAATGCAAAATATGAAATTTGTAATGCAAAATATAAAAACTATAGCGAAAAATATGAAAGTTATAATGCAAAATATAAAAGCTGTAGCGAAAAATGTAGCTTCTAATCCGAATCTTTGGGAACCGCTACAGGATCAATACAAAAGAGACAATACAAAAGAGACAATACAAAAGAGACTATAAACCTTTATGATAGCAACATTAGCATGAAAGTACAGAACAAAACTGGCTCTCAATGCTCCTTTTGATTTTCTGCTCCTTCTTAAATTTAAGCCTTCGATGGCAATTTACTGATTAGTTTAGGGACGGTTTTGAAAAACCAAAATGTTGACAACCTTACTGCCCAAGGTAATGAGGGCTTAATAGTCAAAAAAGGGCTCTTCGTTGTTTTGTGTGGATATCCTCATAATATTCTCATAAAAACCAATGCGGTTTTGAATTGAAAATCATCTTATCCACAGGGAATGACGGAGAGCCCAAAAAAGAGAGGGTAGAGTACTTTCATTTATTTGTGCCTGTTATTCGATGAATTTCATGTGTGTTTAGGGTAAATGTCGCTATCCACAAAAATAAAAACATGTATCTTTTTTGACACTCCAAAACATTATGCAATTTCCTTATATGTTCTCTCTTCGATGTCTATGTTGAGAACGTTAACATTAAAAACAAATTTATTTTCCTTGAACAAATACATCAAAATACATGTTCAAATGTTTGTAGTATTAATCAATACTATATATTCAAATAGTAATATATTTAGTGAATACATATACATATATAGACCTCACTGTATATAGAATAGATTGCTGAAATACAATATAGATTGTTGAGTCTAGTATTTCGGTGATCGAGCATAACTCGACTTGCCGTTTAATGGAATAGTAATATGATTGGAAGTGAAACTGGCCAGCATTTTAATAACGATGCAGGTAAACAAACAAAGGAGTGTAATATATGATAGACAATAAGAAAGTAGAGCCTACAAAGGAAGATGCAAAAGAAAAAGTCGAGCCAACAAAAACCTCAGAAGTAAGCGTAAAAAAATAAAGTAAGCGGTTTCTTTGGAGAAGATTTGCAAGAAGCCTATTTCATCCATATTATCTAAAATCAGTAATTCACATAACAATAATTCACGAGCAAGAAAATGGGTGAATAAAATGATAAAACAAATAAAAAAATATTTACTGTTTTACTGGCAGTCAATTGCTAGTAAAATTAATAGTAAAATTAATAGTATCCTTTCATTTGCATTCGGTTAAGAAATCTGTTAACGTTAAAATGACTACTGCAATCAACTATTCATCTCGATTTACATTTATAGGTTTACAGAAACGAGAACGTTTTGATTTCATAAGAGATTAAAATTAAAAAGATCGGCTCTTCGCTGTTTTGCGTGGGCTGAAAATAATTGCTCAGTTAAAAAGTAGCTAGGCCAAAAAGAGAAACATCAAGCTTGGATGTGATTTTCAACAACAAATGTTTCTATATTTTATAGATGTTACTTTAACATTTAAGAGATAAATGGTAGTTACCCACTCGAAACAGCGAAGAGCCAAAAGATCTATAACATTCGATTTGTTAATATAAATTAAGGGGTATTAAACATGTTTAGTACTCACCGCGAAATAACCTAAGCCAATTTTTACACTGTACTTTTCCATTTTCATAATTAAAATTCAAACCATTTCTACAATTGGATAATGGTCAACGTAACTTTAAATTCATATCGTGAATTTTCCAAAATTCAGGTACACATTGACCTTAAAGATAGTACTTTATTCCATAGAACTTATGCACACGAGGTCTAAAATCAATTACATTGTATATTATGATTTAAACTTACATCTTAAATATTTAACTGTTTAATCCTACCGTTTTTCAGTTCAAATGCATAAGTTATATCCCAATTGTAGGAGCTCATCCCAAAACTCAAAATTGGTTTCCTGAGTCTCGAATTTTGAACGATAGATCGAGTTTCTCTTTATGAAATACGGTTCTGAAACTTTTATTGATTTAAGAAGGAACTGGTTTTGGGATGAGCTCTAGACCAAATTTAATTTTAAGACAGGCTCTTAGGCTAGGGGATGATTGAGATGTCGAAAATACTTTTCATGCTCGAAAATGCTTATTCATCATAAAAATAATTATTATTTATAATTATAGTATATTTTTCACTGAGAATAGATTTATATACTATATTGTTTTATTACCCCATATAGTAACCAATATAATTCTATATATTTTAAACTAGGGCTTTATAGTTTTTTAATAGGGGTCTAAAAGTCCGCAATCCTGAAATGGCCATCGATTGATATGTGCCATCCTGAGAATTAAGTCCTGAAAATAAAAATAGAACTTATGCAATCGATGCATAAAATCAAATACAATAGACTTTGTGGTTAAAGCCGTCATTTAAACAATTGAAAGTTCAATGTTATTGATTCCTCAGTTCAACTACGTAAGTCCTAAAATACAAAAAAAGATACATCCTCGATGTACTTCTATAGAAGTGGAAGCTAGATGTTACTCAAAGAAAACAAAATCGTAGAAAAAATTTGTGAAATCCCGGTTACACTTGAAGATGTCTCCGAAAGCATCTTTTCAGGTGTAAGTACAGAAAACATTATGATGCATAGGCTTCTCTCTCCTGAGGAAGGCGGTTCGGACTCATATTATCTTTGCGAAGGCCTGTGTAAACCTGTATTTTCAGAACCTGAAATTGTCTATCCATATGTATCAGGAGCATTTTCCAATCAATTTGCATTTCGCCCTTCACCTTACCATTTTATGCTGCCTTATGAGCTGTCCGATGGGAGTAAAAAGAAAGAATACAGAGCTATTCCTCCTGAAGACATAAAGACAAGATTCCCTCAGGCTTACGAGAGAATTATGGAATTCAAAAATGAGTTTCGTCACGATACCTCCTCTCTTAAAGTAGCAGATTATAGTATAAATGGAAGTAAACTCCTGGAGTATCTTAACACTCCTAAAATCATTGCAACTGAAGGCTATCATTTACAAGCTGCATACGATGCAACTGGAAATCATGTGTTTAGAAAAGGTTGTGGGATTGTTCTCAAAGACTCGGATAGATATCCTTATGTTACTGCCGTTCTTAACAGCCCTATTGCCAGACTCTTTCCCGCAGTGTGTAAGTCTGAAATGATCTTCTCGAGTTACACAAATCCTACAGTCCTGAGTCGTTTTCCAATCGTATTTCCGGATGACAAGCTAACCGAGGATCTCATAAATACTATTTTCAGTTACCTTATGTTCCTTAACAGGCAGAAATACGCAACAGACTACGGAGTTCCGGAGTGGCTTCAGGAGCTTGTAAGTTTCTATGAACAGATCTCAAGCTTGCTGATTCTGGATACTTACTTTATAAACGACCTTGATCCAAAACTTCTGGATGTCCTTGCAGAAAATATTCATCCATATGCAGGAGAGATAGAATCTGAAAATAGTGATAGCCTGCTGAGCGCGTTATATTACATAAAGCAGCAGATTATTGAAACCTCAAGATTTGAGAAATATAGGTTTAATCTGGGATTACCTGACATTCTAAATTTCTCACAGAGCAGCAGCGAATGATGAGTAATTTCTTTTTAGATTTTATCCCTTAGACGACAGAAGCACACATATTATAATGTATATATGAGCTTCAAGCTTCTGTTTTCTTCATACAATTCAAAGTTCTGTCTTGTGTTTTTTGGTTTTTGACATTTTTCATTTTTCCGGAAGATTCTGTACCGATAGAATGCGTTTTCTGCAAGAAAATATTGTTGTTTTATCCCAAAATTATTTCGCTTTTTTAATTTCTTTTATTGCGTTATATATCGTATACATGTGACCCACCGTTCTACCTCAACTTCGAATTTGTTTCTTTTACATGATTATTCCAAAGTATCAATATAAAATTGGAATTTGCTCGGTGTTTAACTATTTGTAGCACCTGCTGTTGCATCGTGTATTAAACTTTTAATTGGTTTTGAATCTGCAAAATCATTTCAGGATACAACACTCCAACTTCGAATTTGTTTCTTTTATATAATCACTCCAAGATACCAAAATGGAATTGGAAATTACTCAGTGTTTAACCTTTTGCGTCGCCTGCTGTTGTATTATGTATTGGACTTCCACATGGTTTGGAGTCTGTGAAATCATTTCAGGATACAACAGATATTCTTGCATTGTTGATATGCCTGGGTTCTTGAGATGCCTACGTTAATACTTTCTTATATTGTCAAGTTTGTCGCCTAATTCACGCCTGTTCTTCAGATCAGGGCCTGGTAGTAACCGTTCTTCTTCACGACTTCGATCGGCAGGGAAAACAGTTTCGAGAGGTTTGCGTCGGTCAGGATTTCCTGCTTTTTTCCGTCCATGAAGATTTTTCCGTTTCTTATGAGGATCACACGGTTAATTTCGGGAATGATATCTTCAAGGGTGTGAGTTACGAGAATGATACTCTTTCCCGAGCCGGCAATTTTCCTGACAATTTCGCGGAAACTGTGAAGGGCTTTTAGGTCAAGGCTGTTTGCAGGCTCATCCAAAATAAGGGCTTCAGGGTCATGCACAAGGGCTCTTCCTATGAGTACCCTCCTTGCTTCTCCTGAGGAAAGTTCGGACATCAGTCTGTCTTCAAGGTGGGAAATCTCAAGAAACTCAAGCACTTCCCTTGCTCTATTTTCCATTTCAGGAGTAACTTCATGGTTATAGTAAATTCCTATGCTGCTGAAAAACCCTGAGAGTACGACATCCAGCACACTAACCTGACGGAAGTAGGTCTGCTGAAGGTCCCCTGAGACTATCCCAAGCAGTTTCCTTAGCTCAAAGACATTCCAGGTCCCTTTGCCCATAATATTCAGAACAAGCCCATCGGCTGCTGCAAGAGGGTGATATTCCTTTGTAAATGTCTTGATCAGGGAAGATTTCCCGGAACCATTAGGCCCGATAATCGCAACATGTTCTCCCTGCCCAATTGACAGGGACACCGAATCAAGGATTTTTCTCCCTCCCCTGACGACGGTTACATTTTTCAGTTCCAGTAAGGAAGGAGAATCAGTCTTCCCTGAAAAGTCCATGTTTTGAGTCATTTTTACCATCTATCTGAAAATCTGGATAAAAGTTTCACGAACGTTGTGAGTCCGAATGCCAAGAGTTTAATATTTAACTCAAGTTTTTTCTATGGATGTACCAACATATACTTTTAAATATAATTATTTACAGTTTACAGTTAACTCTTTTAAAATATCGCACTAAGAAATACTAAACTTGAGTAAATCTATGAGTACAATCATCTGAGTACAATCATCTGAGTACAACCATCTGAGTACAACCATCTAATAACTGTAACAAGTTCGCTGATATGCTTACATCCGTTTAATGTGTTTTCGTGCCACGAACTATATAAAAATTCTTGGCAGGCTTTTTCTAAAAATTATTAAGCTCTATTTTAGTTTCTTGTTTTTGTTTCTTACGTATATATAATCTTATAATATAGTTTTCCTCTACCGGAAAATGGGGAGTTCTGGGAGGTTCTTTGTTGGAAGTCTGCAACGCTCGGGGTTCGTTCAGTTCTTACCTCTATGAGATACGTTTCATTATTCTTTTCTATGTAATCGGAGATTGGGTCTCCACCGTTTGTGCCTTATCTCAGGGTACGGAATATAATCCGGTTCCGGCAATGATTCTGGAAAATTATGGGATATATCACCTTTTGCTTGTAAAAATAGGTTTTATTCTCCTGCTTTTTTATGCAGCTCCTTTGATAAAAGCGTCGGGGGAAAAATGGTTTCTCACAAAACGTATTATAGAATCCGTTGGGGTCTTTGTAACCGCAAATAATCTTATGGTTGTCTGGTATGGGAATAGCCTTATACAGGCTATCGGGCTTGTCTGATTCAGCCAGGCATGTGCTACCTGCCTGTTTTTTCCGTTTCTTATTACAAGGCTTACAGGCTGAACTGAATCCTTATTTCAGTCGGTTCCAGTCGATTCCAACTTATTACAACTGATTTCAGTCGATTCCAACTAATTCCAATCGATTTCAGTCGATTCCGGCTGATTTCAGCTGATTCCAACCTGTTTGATTTTTCCTTCCGGGCAGCCGTCCGGACGTATCTTATTTTTCTTTCGCCCTGCATAATTTTTCCATTACCTGGTTTTTGCATAAAGGAAACAGTCGTAATAATCTTCCCCTATGCGATGGACTTTTTCCATTGTACTTTCTTTTTTGTACCCACATTTCTGAGCCACGCGCTCACTTGCCAGGTTCCGGGTGTCCATAAGGATGACAATTCTATGTAGATCCATTTGCTCAAACCCGATCTTTTCAAGCTGTCTTACAGCTTCGGTTGCAATCCCCATTCCTTGATAATCCCTGTCAATGAAGTACCCGATTTCTCCTATCCAGGGCCTGTGCTGGTCGATCTTTATCCCGCAGGCTCCCACAAGTCTTCCGTAATAGAGAACGGAAAAATTGTACTCAAAGTTAGCCTTTCTTTTAGCTTCATTTAGCCCCAGAAAATACCTTTCTTCTTCAAGTGTTTTTATAGGAAACTCAATGAACTCGAGATTTGTACGTGTAATTATGTCAAAGAAACATTTGGAATCAAAGAGTTCCTGAGGGCGAATTTTTACTTTGGGCATAAATAGAAATTGAATTTCTTTATGAAAAATGTTTTCAGGCTCTATTTTTTATTTATACTTTTTAATTATTTTGAGAACTTTTAAAATTGAGGTAGAAGTAGTAGATAAATACATATGAATAAAATGTGAGTATATATAAATAAAATATAAGTACACCTCTTATTAAATAGGAAACTGTGGAACACAATATTATACCCAGGGTCCGAGAGGAGCTAGCCCTCAACGTTGATGAGAAAACAAAAACCAGTTCGTCTCGTTTTTTTAAAGAAGAAATCCGCTGCTATGGAGTAAAGTCTGCGCTTGTGGGAAGAATTGCGAAAAATTACTATAATGAAATAAAGTCCGAAGACAAAAAAGAGATATTTGGCCTGTGTGAGGAACTCTTTCGGTCCGATTACTGCGAGGAAGCCTTTATTGCAGCCGATTGGGCCTACCTGGTCAGAAATGATTACTCTGAGGACGACTTCTTTACCTTTGAGCGCTGGGTTGAAAACTATGTTAACAACTGGGCAAAGTGTGACACCCTCTGCAACCATGCAGTGGGTTCTTTTATAGAGAAATTTCCAGTGTATGTGGAAAACCTCAAGGTCTGGGCTCTGTCGGACAACAGATGGGTAAGACGAGCAGCTGCAGTAACCCTTATCCTGCCTGCCCGAAAAGGCAATTTCCTTAACGAGGTTTTTGAAATCTCCGATCTCCTGCTCAAAGACAGAGACGACCTGGTCCAGAAAGGCTACGGCTGGATGCTCAAAGAAGCCAGCAAATCCCATAGGCAGAAAGTCTTCGAATACGTAATGAATAATAAAAAAGAGATGCCCAGAACTGCCCTCAGATATGCAATCGAGAAAATGCCACAAGATTTGAGAGCCCGAGCTATGGAAAAAAACTGGAAAAAATAGAGCTGCGTCGAGAAAAATCAGGAAAAATCATAGAAAATCCGGGAAAATCCGTGACGATCTAGAACGAATCCGATACGAATCCGATACGAATCCGAGACAAGTCCAAAAAATCTTACAGAAATCGAAAATTTTATAGAAACCCAAAAATGAGAGAATATTAGAAAATTATAAGCGAAAAGTGAAAGGTAGAAGGGAGTAAGGTTCTTTCCCTATACAATACCCCCATATTGTATCTTTGTCCCTTACTCCCCGGGTGTTCCCCTCTATTCCTGTATTTTTGCCTGCAACTCAATTCTGCAGGAGCTCATTCACACAATTTTGGTCTACGTTACAGTTAAAAGGATCTCTTCACAAGTATTTTGTTCTATTTACCCAGCCATGATACGAATTTAACACTTTTAACCGTTTTAATAATAACGCTCTTCCCAACTCGATTTATTTTAAAAATTCTTTCGACTGTTTATGGTTTTTAAGAGACTTGAGTTTCATTTTTTGAGATAAAATGTGAATGATTCGAGATATTTGATGAAAAAATAAAATCTTTTTGAACATTAAATCTTTGCCGAAAATCTTTGCCGAGAAAGTGACTTCAAACTTACTGTTTTTATTATTTTCATTTAACTATAAATACGAAACATACCAATAGTTATCTATGAGATGCAGGGTAAGCGTCAGAAAAATCTCTCCAGATTCGCTCCATTACGATTATCAGTATGGTCTTGCCTCAATGTTATATTCAAAGTTAGCTACTTCTAATATAGAGCTTGCAAATAAGATTCACAGTAAAAGAGGCTTTAAATTCTACACGTTTTCCAATCTTGTTCTTGAAGACAAAATTCCTGAAAAGAACGGGTTAAATTTCAAGAAAGCTCATTTTTTCCTGTCATCTCCCGATCCTGAGTTTATAAGGAGTTTTGCAGAAGGGCTTTTGCTTGAACCAGAATTTTTCCTGGGGAATAATGGAAACAAGTCCAATTTCGTAATTGAAAGAATTGAAGTTCTTCCTTTAATACATTTTTCGGATACATGTACCTTCAGGACTCTTTCTCCTATCTATTTAAAAACCCAGAGAAAACAGGATGACAGGCTGGTAGAGTTTGACCTGTATCCAAAAGACTCAAAGTTCCATGAAAACCTGCATAAAAATCTGGTTGCCAGGTACGAAGAATTCTATGGATCAAAAATCGATAAGGACTTTTTTGAAGTTATAAAGATCCCAAGCTTCAAACCCAAACGAGTAAAAATAGAAAACAATTACAGACGCTGCAGTTTGATGAATCTGTACCTGTCCGCAAATCCAGAACTATTACAGTTTGCGTATGATGCTGGGTTGGGCGAAAAAAATGCTATGGGATTCGGATGCGTCAATGTTCTGAAAGTGAAACAAAAGTAGGGAGGTCGAAGGATTGAGTTATGAGACTACTAAGGAGAAAGAGAACATAATTTATAGAGACAGCAACCAATATAAAATTAAAATCAGGCCTTAGAGGGATTGAAACTTAGGTGTTCCAGCGAATGAAGCATTATCACAAGCAAGGTTAAAATCAGACCTTAGAGGGATTGAAACTTGAATTCCAAGCACATGAATTACGAAGACGGAGTGTTAAAATCAGACCTTAGAGGGATTGAAACTCGAACAAATCGGCGCATGTCAGGTACGTGCCATCAGCATCGTTAAAATCAGACCTTAGAGGGATTGAAACTTTAGTAGACAGCATTCATAGGTATCATTATTTGACGGTTAAAATCAGACCTTAGAGGGATTGAAACTTGACAAGAAAGCCGCAGGAGAGTAACACATTAAAAGTTAAAATCAGACCTTAGAGGGATTGAAACGTCGAAGATTCTGCAAAACAGCGTAAAAGCATAACCGTTAAAATCAGACCTTAGAGGGATTGAAACAGTTTGACAGCAGTAACTAAGAGATGCTGAGAAGTGTTAAAATCAGACCTTAGAGGGATTGAAACGTTGTATGGTAGAACACCAAACTCTTCCACGAATTTGTTAAAATCAGACCTTAGAGGGATTGAAACACTTGTATTGAGATAGTATCTCCCGCATAACTGTTACTAGTTAAAATCAGACCTTAGAGGGATTGAAACCACATTGCGGAATAGACAAGTATCGCAAGCGCCAGTTAAAATCAGACCTTAGAGGGATTGAAACGAGAAAGTAAAGGAGCTTGCAAAAAATAAGATCTTTGTTAAAATCAGACCTTAGAGGGATTGAAACATCAAATAATCCATGATAACTTTGATAATAAACTTGTTAAAATCAGACCTTAGAGGGATTGAAACAGCATTATGTAAAGCTCATCAGAATCATAAATGTTGTGTTAAAATCAGACCTTAGAGGGATTGAAACATAGTCAGGAAAGCAGTACAGGAAGAATTGGATAAGAGTTAAAATCAGACCTTAGAGGGATTGAAACTCTAACCAGTCTAAGTACTCCTCAAAGGTTTTCCACGTTAAAATCAGACCTTAGAGGGATTGAAACAACGACGTTTCTTAAAAATATTTAACTCTTTTTATTTGATGAAAAAGGAAAGTTACTTATTAAAGACTTTCTATATTTTTGAAAGATTTTTCATTTTAGAATTAAAGTTGATCTTTCTAGAATTGGAAGTAAAATAATGAGTCAAAACTTTCTTTGTATCTATTCAGGGTAAGGGAGGCACATCTTCAATCGCCGAATGAAGTGAACTAATAACAGGCATTTTATTCTTTATTAGTGTGGATATGTATCCCCTTATTCTACAGAATACATCCGCTCCATTTGTTTTTCTAAAATCTCCCGATATTTTTTGTTGAATTGTTATCATCCTGAGATCTCTTTCTGCCTGGTTGTTGCTAAAAGGAACTCTCAGATCCGTAGCAAACCTCAAGATCTCTTTTTCATACTTTTCAAGTCTATCAAGAAGGTTTCTTGCCTTACTCTGTGCTTGTATTCCTCTTTTAGCCTCATCGTCTTTTGATATTTCAGGTGGAGGATTATCCTCAAATCCTTTCATGAGTATTAAATGATACTTTTCTATGAATGTTTTGATCGTATCTTCACCTATTTTAGTTCCCAGTTTTCTGGCACAATCAGCTTGTTCTTTAATTTCATATAGGAGATCAGACATCTCCTTAGCCCACTCTTGCTTGTATATTTTATAGATATTCTTAAGTTCCCTTTGAATATGGACATTACATAATGCATGTTCACATTTGTATTTGAAATAAGATTTCCAAAAGTCGTGGACTAGTATTCCTCTATACTTAGGCAACACTCCCATTTTATTCATTGCTTTAAAACCTCTACTCTTGTGATGAAAATAATATGTATATTTTTTTGTAGAGATTAGATGGCATTGTTCCCCTCGACCATTAACATTAATTCCAGTTTCGTCGCCATGAATTACATCTTCCTTTATTAATTGCTTCTTGATGTGGTTTGTAACACCTTTCAATTTGTGATACAACTTCTTTTCTGCTTTAATTATTGTATCAGAGCTTATCTTAAATCCAAAGATATCTTCATATAGATTCTTGATTCGATTATAGGGAATTAATTGGTAGTTTCGTAGGTAAATTGCAATTGTTAAAACTGTAATGCCATATTGGACAGGTTTTGTAATTGATTTTGGAAAATCAGCTTTGTTTTTACAGTTACAGTAAGGACATTTTTTGATCTCAGCACGATGCTCGGTCACGTTACGCATTACAACTATGTTAAATTCCTGTCTTGTCTTGTAACCTATGACCTCAGATTCCTCTATGTTACGACCACAATGTTTACATTTATGTAGCTGATGAAAGATAATTTCATCAGGATCTTCAACCTTATTCAAAGTAGAACCAGGATGTCCTTTTTGACCACCAGGACAGTTATTATTTCCATCTCGTGAACTCCCAGTTTTAGGTTTCTTCTCGATAAAAGTGCCAGTAGAAGGAGGTTTCTTGTTGATTTGGATAGTCTGATTCAAAAGAGATTCTAATTCACTTATCCGTGCTTGAAATTCAATTGTTTGAGATTCCAGAGCCTCAATACGAGCATCTTTAAACTTGACTTGAGACTCTAATTCATGTATTCGTTCTCGAAATTCAATATTTTGAGATTCAAGATCCTTACATCGGAGTTCAAAATCCTCAATATATGAAGCAATAAAATCAGGGTTCGAGTGGCATAGAGTAAGAATCTCTTCACGCTTCATAAATATCTTCCCAAAATACAGCGATTTTTATAATAAATATGATGAAAAAAGTAAATGTTGAGTTTATACGAAAAATAAATCAGAAATATAGATAGCTGAATAGATACCTTTCTTTATACATTTACTGGAAATCCTTTTGTAGACTCTGGGATCTGGGCTATATGTGAGTGGTCAGGCAGAAAAAAGCCTGAAGATATAAAAATTGAAGATGTAGGGAAGATAGCACATGATGTAATCCCTATATATTTGAGTCTGGAATGGTCAAAGAGTCTTTATTCGGTTTTTCCGAATAATGCGGTTACCAATCCTTCTGTGAAAAATAAAGATAAAAAGCTGCTTGAGTCTTTAGAGAAGTTAATTGGTCAGGTTGAGTCCCTAGAGAAATCAGAAAAATCAGGGAACTGTATCTCTTGTGGAAAATATAATGTAGAGCAAACCAGGACGAAAACAGAGATTCCTTTAATAGGCTCAGGTACATTAATTAACTTTTTTCCGTATGGTCAACAAGGGGCTGACTACTGTCCGGTCTGTACGCTTGCAGTTCAATTTTCTCCTCTTGTTTTTTACGCCTGTGGAAAACTTTTGCTAATCCATTCCAATTCTAATAAGGTCATGCATTACTGGGCAGAAAAGGCAGTAAAGGACATTCGAAGGCAGATTTTGGCAAATAGCTATAGTGGTTGTTTTGATGAAGGTTACAAAAATCCTGTTAATGCTCTTTTTCACATAATTGAGGACATTATCATCCAGTACGAAGAAGATTGGGTTGATGAAAATCCTTCTATAAGCATGTATCATTTTACAAATTATAATCAGGGACCTGATCTCGATATATATAGAGTTCCAACTCCTGTGTTCAGATTTTTGGCTTGTGTTAAAGACCCTGAATGGTTTACTGAATGGAAAAAAATTGTTAGAAGGGGCTATTTTAACTGGGACAAAATTAAGGAAGGAGACGACTACAAGAACAGAGGTAACTCTGTTTACATAAATCTTTTAAAAGGCCGCTCCATTGTGAAATATTTTATTGATAACAAAAACCGGCAGGTCTACGGAGATTGGGAACTATTGGAATTTTACTTAAAGGAGGTAAGAAACATGGGTAGTAAGAGATTGGATACACTCAAAAGAGTTGGGGACAGCCTCTCTGAGTACATAAAAGATACTCAAAACATAAAAAGGTTAAATCAGCTTGAAATGGCAAGCAATTTTGCATCATTCAGGAATCAATTGAGGCTTATCGAAAAAGACCGAATAAATCGAAATGTTCAAAACCCGCTTTTTACTCTTGAAGAGTTTATGGACGATCTCTTTCCTGAAGGGAATCTGGGTTGGAGAGAGACTCAGGACCTCTTGCTTTTCAGGATTTATGAAAATCTACACAACTGGCTGATTGAAAAGGACACCTTGAAGTCTGAACTTATTTCTAGTGACGAAGAAGAAGCTGAATTACTTAAGGAGGAATGATTATGACACACACAGTAAATGGTTTCATGCTTATTGATGCTCCCCATTCAGCACTCAATAATGCAGGGAATGACAGCAGTGAAAGGACAGAAAATATTGTCAGAGTAAAAGCAATCAGAAAAGGGAAGAAAGTATATCCCTATGTTTCAGGGCAGGCTCTCAGGTACTGGTGGCGGACTACTCTTGAAAAAAAATTCAATTGGAACATTTCTCCTATAGAACGAGAAAAGAAAATAGCGTTTACAAGTGCCAATCCTGTCGAATACGATGATGATGACGTGTTCGGATATATGAGAGCTCTCAAAAAGGCAGATGGTGGTACTGTTACAAGACTTTCTGTCTTGAAGAATTCGCCTCTTGTTTCAATCGTTGGTCAGGTTCCTACAGACGATTTTGGAGTGATGGCTCGCCATGAAGGAGATCCCGTTCCTTATGAACACGAATTCTACTCTACGGTTTTGAAAGGGATCTTTTCGCTTGATCTTGACAATGTCGGTGTGTTTTACAAGAGCGAGAAAACGGGATACAGAAACATGTATCCAGAACTGGAAACAATTGCAGAAAAGAATGGGGCAGAGAAAATCGAAGATAAATGGGTAATGTCTACTGAAGTCAGAGAAAAGAGAGCAAAAGATGTACTGAAGGCTCTTCCATACCTTGCAGGTGGTGCAAAGCAAACTTCCCATCTCACTGATGTCTCCCCAAAACTTCTCATACTCGCAGGGATAGACGGAGGAAATCATCTGTTTATGAATCTTGTCAGAGAGGAAAAGGGAGAAGCTCTTGTAGACGTGGCAGCTTTGGAAGAAGTGATTTCCGATTATTCAGACATCCTGTTAACTGATATTTATATTGGAAGACGTAAAGGTTTCATGGAAGAGCTTGATTCTGTTTTTAAAAATCTAACTGAAAAATATGCAGATAATGGTCGAAAGGTAATTTACGGCTCTATAAACGAAATGGTTGATTCCTTCGTTCAAACGGTTCCCGGGCTGATGAGGTAAGATGAAAGTCTTAAGGATCAAAATTGAGGGCTGGACTGCGTCTTTTAGATATCCTGGTTTTATAAGTGGATTTCAGCCTACTCTCCCAGCCCCTCCCATAAGTACCATTTATGGATTGATTTCAGCAGCAAGAGGAGATTTAACTGTTCCTGAAGATGTAAGTATTGGCTATGTATTTAATTTTGAGAGTAAAGCAGTAGACCTTGAAACAATCTACGAACTCAGTCCAGGACTTTCTGCAAAATCAAATGTAGTAAAAAGAGAGTTCTTGTACAACCCGGAACTATATCTTTATCTTGACAGGCTCGATTTTGAGAAATATTTCCATAAGCCTCAATATCCTCTTCTCTTTGGTAGATCTGGAGATTTGGCGAAAGTCTCAGAAATAAGGGAATTAGAGCTTGCAGAAGAAGCTGGAAAGAGATTGGGAAAAACAATTCTTCCTTTTGGAATTAAAGGTGCATATGGACTTTTACAGGCTCTTCCAACTCACTTTACTGATGCAATTCCCAGAAAAGCTGTAGGTGTGAAACCATATCTTTTGATGGATGAGTTTTTCATCTATCCAGAAAAGTGTTTATTCGATCCTGAAATGGATTGGGCAATCTGGCTTCATAAAAATTGATTGGTAGACGCAGGAAAGAAATATGGTCATACTTGCAAAAAAGGATCCGGATGAGACTTTACTGGAACATACAGAAAATGCCCTTAAGGTCTTTAAAAGCATAAAAGGTGCATATCCTGAAACTCCTCAAATCTGTGGAGTCCCGGATTTCTGGGAGCATCTCTTCTACTCTATTTTCTTTCATGATTTTGGGAAAGCTGCATCAGGATTCCAAAAATCTCTCTGCGGAGAAGAGAAGTGGAAATACAGGCACGAAGTTCTCTCTGCTGGCTTCACTTCTGGGCTTGAATACGAAAATGAATCAAGAGAAGCTATAGCTTTAGCAATAATCACGCATCATAAAGATGTGTCTTATTTGAGGGAAAAATATCGGATAGACTCAAATCCTCTTGCTAATAAAAGATATATTGAGAAGCTACAGGAATTAACTCCTAACTTTGAAGAATTAAGGGAGATTCAGCGGAAAATTCCAGAAATTAGTAAGAAGTATCTGGGTTTTGAGTTAAATAAATTTAAAGAAATAAAATCAATTGAGGAAATGGTTGATCCTTACAAAAATTTCGTAAAACCTTACAAAAACCATCTTGAAGACGGCGAATTAACAATTCTCCACGGAAAGTATGGAATATTTCTTAAAGGTTTTTTAACCGCCTGTGATCATCTAGCATCTGGAGGAAAGTACAGCTTATTATCCGGAATTGAAAACATGAGAGCTGTATATAATTTCTCCGAGCTGAGAAAAACTCAGAGTCAATCATTAGAAACAAAAGGTGATGCCTTTCTAATTGCACCTACTGGAACTGGGAAAACAGAAGCTGCATTGTTCTGGAGTTATGCAAACCAGAATTCTGGCAGATCTAAAAGGGTCTTTTACTTGCTTCCTTATACTGCGAGTATCAATGCAATGTATAAACGACTTCAAAATGATTTTAAAGATCCTGAATTGATTGGTATCCAGCATGGAAAAGCCATGTACTATTTATATCAAAGCTTTGAGAATGAAGATTACTTGACTGCAACTAAAAAAGCAAAGCAAGTAAAAAGCCTTACCGATAAGATATACAGACCATATAAAATAGCGACTCCACATCAGGTTCTTAAACCCATGTTTGGAATTCGAGGCTTCGAGCAGAATCTTGCAGAAATGTCCGGTGCTCTGTTCATAATGGATGAAATTCACGCATATGATGCTCACATGACTGCTCTGATCCTTGAGACGCTCAAGATCCTAAAAGGTTATCAAGCCAATTTCTTGATCATGTCTGCCACTCTTCCTTCTTTTCTTAAAGAAATGTTTAAGCAGGATCTGGGAATCGAAACGGAGATCTCTTTTACAGAACTTGAACTGGATGAGTTTACAAGGCATAGAGTTTCTGTTCTTAAAGGAGGCATTTTAGATAATTTGGATCTGATCAGAAAAGAACTCGATCATAAGAAAAAGGTGCTTGTTGTTTGTAATACCGTCGCTCAGGCCCAAAAAATATACAATCTGCTTTCTCAAGGAATAGAAAATTCAGGCTTAATCCATGGAAGATTTATTCTAAGAGACAGGGAAAAAATTGAATCAAAATTGAAGAACCTAAACCTTCTAGTCGGTACACAGGCAATAGAAGTTTCCCTTGATATTGATTATGATGTACTATTTTCTGAACCGGCTCCCCTTGATGCACTTATTCAGAGGTTTGGAAGGATTAATCGAAAAGGATGGGAAGAGAAAATAATCAAGCCAGTGTATGTTTTTGAAGAGGGATCTGAAAAAGACAAATATGTTTACAAAAATCAGGAATTAGTCTCTAAAAGTCTGGAGCTGTTAAGTAAAGAGAATGTTTTAGGAGAAAGCAGAATTCAAGAACTTGTGGACGAAGTTTATTCTAGTGGATATCAGGGTTCGGATCTGGAATCCTTTGAAAAAGTGAAAAAGATCTTTCCTAAGTTCTATCGTAAAATTGTTCCTTTCATAAATGAAATAGAAAATCAGGAAAAATTTTATAAACTTTATGACTCAGTTGAAATTGTTCCTGATCAGTTTAAACTCGCATATCTTAAAGAGATTGAAAATAAAAGGTATTTTGAAGCTATGAAATATGTTGTCTCGATAAGATTTGATCAATACAAAAAACTAAAAACTAATAACCAGATCCAGATTGACTCTAATATAATATTTGCAAGTGTTGACTACAATTCTGAACTGGGTCTATTGTTGGACTCATAAGACACAATTATGGGAGTTTTTAACAATAATTTTTAAAATCATAAATCAGGATTAAAACCTGATTAACAGGTCTTTAATAAAGAACCCTTCTTTATTCGTGAGCAAGATCCACTAAAACAAGGATTGAAACTTCAATTAGGGATACGTAGGGATGATTTGTGAAATAATTCGTGAGCAAGATCCACTAAAACAAGGATTGAAATAGGGATGTTTTGAGTTTTGTGGGGTATCTAGAAGAATGATACATATGTTAATATTCTGTTATAACATATTATAATATATGTCTACTATAGCCATTGATCCAGATGTAAAGGAATCACTTAAAGAATTTAAGATCACAGAAAACGAGTCTTATAATTCCATTATCAAACGGCTCATTGTTAAAGTTAAAGAAACTGCAGAGTATAAACCAATGTTCCCAAAAGAAGAGAACACTGAACGAAGAGAATCACATGTCAAAGATTTCGATGCATGGTTGGATAGGAAACTCATAGAAGACAAAGAGATCTTAGACGCACTCGGAAGAAAGTGATATGTTGATTAGCTTAATTGATGTCTTAAAAATTCATCAACGAGTAATTGACTATGACAAAGAAGAGAATCCTGACGATTATACACCTGCAATTAGATCTCTTGCTACATTAGAGTTAATGTTTGAATATATGATAAAGGAATCTAATACCGTTTTTCAAAATGCTGCAATTGTAGTTTATACCATTGTCTCAAGACATCCGTTTTTTAACGGAAATAAAAGAACGGGATACGAAGCAATGAATTTTGTTCTTGAGGATAGTGGGTATACACTTACATCTACTCCACAAGAAACGATAGAATTTATAGTCAAGATTGCAGCGACTGAAAATGAGATGAAGCCGGCTGAAATTGAAGAATGGATTATTAATCATACCATCAAACAATAATAATTATTTTATTAACATATGGGCTATCAAAATAACCCAAAAGATTATCTATTTTATTGATCAGTATCTTTTCATGCCTTAAGATAATATTCGTGAGCAAGATCCACTAAAACAAGGATTGAAACACTGGGTAGTATCCAGGAAAGCCGTTTATTCTTTTTGATTTTCGAGCAAGATCCACTAAATCAAAAATTGAAACAATATAATGATTTTTTTAATGAATATGGATTAGTATAAAATTTATCTATTAGGAATTATAAGGAGTTAGTTATGAGCGAACTTTCTAGAAAGCTGAATCAATGCAGAAAGCCTGCCGGAGAGGTAGGTAAACTGGTTGCGGATGAAATGAATATCAACCATTATGAGCTGACAAGCTGGGGTTTGGGGAAAATAGATATTAAGCAGGATAGTATAATTTTAGATATTGGATGCGGTGGGGGTAGAACAGTAAACAGGTTGGCCTTACTTGCACCTGAAGGAAAAGTTTTTGGAATTGATTATTCTAATGACTGTGTAAACTGGTCTATCGAATTTAACAAAGAATTAATAGACAGCGGCAAAGTTGAGATACACAACGCAAGTGTAGAAAAAATTCCTTTTGAGGATAATAAATTTGACTTGGCACTGGCGGTTGAAACTGTTTATTTCTGGCCTAACCTTATTGAAAACTTTTCTGAAATTAAAAGGGTTTTAAAACCTTCCGGCAGGATTATGGTACTTAACGAAATGTATGCCAGCCAGAGCTTTAAGGACAGAAATGACCCTTGTGTAAAGGCTGGTAATCTTAAACTACATACACCGCAAGAACTGGAGGAATTATTAAAAAGGGCCGGATACGTAAATATACAAACACATCTGGTAGAAAATAAAAACTGGATGTGCTGTATAGGAGAAAAAAGTAGCTAATACTTTTGTAGTGCGCTGGATGGATAGAGCATATAGAAGGATAAAGCGTATAGATGGATAGAGCGTATAATTAGAAGGCTCATATTTTTTAACACTTAATTATTAAAAATTTTTTGATTTTTTGATTTTCGAGATCAAGATAGCCTTTCTTCCAATGCCGTCACATAATCTTGTACTTATTAACAAAAAAATTAAAAATTCACTCAAAAATATTAAAACATCCCGTTACTTATAATACCTTTATGCTTAGGCCGAAAATTCTGGGGCTGTTCCGCTTATTCCGTTTTGAACTGTCATTTACTGCAGGAGTATGCGTGATACTGGGGGAGTTACTGGCATTAGGTACACTTCCTACCATAACCGAAATTGTATTGGGGTTTCTAAGCATTTTTTTTATTTCGGCTACGTCTCTCATCCTTAACGATTATTTTGATCTCGAAATTGACAGAATAAACGCACCAGAAAGACCACTCCCAGCAGGTCTTGTTACTGAGCGAGAAGTCGTTTTACTCTCCATTGTTGTGGCAGTGCTTGGACTTATCACAAGCTACCTGATTAGTTTAGAGGCTTTATTAGTAGTTATTCTGGTCTGGGCAGTTGGTTTACTTTACAACTGGCGGTTCAAAAAGGCTGGTCTTATTGGAAATCTAATGGTCAGCTTTTCGGTTGGAATGACTTTTATTTTTGGAGGTATAGCAGTAAACAAACCATTTGAAACAATCGTCTGGTTTTTTGCAGTCATATTAATGCTTACAGATTTAGGAGAAGAGATTGCGGCAGATGCTATGGATATTGAAGGCGATAGACAGGCAGGGTCCCGTTCCCTGGCCCTGATAATTGGCCGCGAAAATGCATTGAAGATCAGCGGAGTGGCTTTCTTACTGGTAGTTGCTGCAAGTATCTTGCCATTTTTGTTGGGCTGGTTAGAACGGATTTATCTGTTTCCCATTTTACTGATGGATCTGGTTATTTTGTACTCAACAGGTAAATTGTTAGACTCGAGAACAGTAAATCGGCGAATTTACATTCGCTGGATATACCTGGCTGGATTAGTAGCATTCTTAATTTTCATATTCATTCGAATGTTCAGGTGACATTATTGTGGCAGTTTGATTCCAAGCCTCTCAACACTGCGTACACCGAACAAGTACGAGAATTCGCCCACAACTCGTGGATTCTGCCCAGCGGCGGATTCGGTATCTGGTGGTTTCACCCGTCAAATCCCGCTCTTAATGGTAACGTCAGTCTTTGGGCGAAGGCTCCGACCTTCCAGCTGATTAGCTGCAAAATCCACTAAAAGATCAAAACAAACTATAGTTATAAAAAAGAAGAAAAAAGCGCTTTATAAAAAAACGCTCTTAGCACTCTTATATACTCTTATATTGTGACTTCAATGACCGTAACAAGAATAAATCTTATTCCGGTTCCTTAAATCTTATTCCGTAGTTACTCCATCGAATTCCGCTTCATTGGCTTCGGCTTCTTCTTTTGTCGCACGCACGATTCCATCCTTGTGGTGCGCCGGTGAATAGATTGTATAGAGTTTCAGCTCCTCCGTTTCCGAGGTATTGATGACATTGTGCTGCGCGCCGGCCGGCACAACTACTGCAACGCCGTCCTCAAGGTCGTATTCGTTACCGTCAATTATGCACTTCCCCTTCCCCTTCTCAAAACGGAAAAACTGGTCGTTTTCCTCATGCACTTCCATCCCGATTTCTTCCCCGGGCTTGAGGCTCATAAGTACCAGCTGGCTGTGTTTTGAGGTATAGAGTACCTTGCGGAAATTGCTGTTTTCCAGAGTGGCTTCTTCGATATTTATAGAAAATCCTTTCATATATTTTCATTTATAGTTAGTTGTATATAAGATTATTTGAGAGCAAGATTTGCCAAATATCTACCTTAAAAGGGATTGAAACTATCACTTGCATAACTTTAACCTGAATTACTTATTTATGTTCCTGAATAAAATTCCTTAAAACCAGTATTAAAAGAAATAATCGGTTTCAGGGTTTAATAAAAGCGCATCTCCTTTTGCTGGTGTACCGAGAAGACAAACGACACTATTTAATACGATGTGACAGATCATGATCGGGCATTCGAGTTCAAACTTAATACTCAGTCTCAGGAAAAAACTGCATTAATAGTATTTTTTCGATGTGGAATGCTTTCTTTTGCATATCTCATAATTAACTTTGCAAAACTCTCTAAATACTATATCTACGGATTGGTCAGGTTTATTGTAAGCGCGTTCTTGATGCTTGAAATTTATGCGAATAATAAAAGGACTTTCTAAAAGCTCAATAAAAACGTTTCCATTTTTTAGTCCTATATGAAAATCTACAGTCTAATTTTTTATATCAAAATATTAATATACTTGTAAATGCTATTTTTATTTATAATATATTATATTAATACGGTGTGTTTTTATCATGCAAAGTGTGAAAGTGCTTTATTTTAATTATTTTATAACAATTAATATTATAAACAACTAATATTCATAAGTCATTGTTTAAACTCATAGTTTAGTGTTTCTGCAAATTTGAAACTCTTGTATCTGCAATCTAAAAACGATTTCACAAATCAAAATCACTTAAAAAAAGGAAGCGAGGATTTTGGATACTCAAAAAATGAAGGATCTCATCAGGAAATTTAATGTCTGTATTGAAAGGAATAAAGACCATCAGGCTTATTCAGACTTTAAAGAAGGAGTTAATAAAGGCCTGGATATAGCTAAATACACTTTCGAGGATAATCTGGAAAAACTCTCTCTTTCCGACCTGGACGACGATCCGGCTGAAAAGATAAGAGGCCTGGAGAATAACTTTAACCAGCTCTTAGACGGCATCACCCTGTCAAAAAAGCCGAATTTCTCGGAGCAGCGTCTGGATGGAGTGTATACCGGATTCGAAAAATCTAAAAAAATATTTAAAGAATTTATAATTGAATCATTTCCCCTGGAGAACACATAAAAAACCTTATGACTTTAGTTAAGTTTAGGAGCTCTACATCTTTGAGGGAATTAAAAGTTCTATTTTTATTTTATTGAAATTAAAACCTCTATTTCTTTTATTGAGCTCTAAACCTATATTTTTGATTGAGCTTAAAATCTCTATTCCTTTTTTACTGAGCTTTAAACCTCTATTTTTTGATTGAACTTAAAAATGCTGATTTTTAAGACCAGTACTGGCTTTTTAATCTCAGCACTGTTCTTCTATCAAAAACATAATAAAAGTAGAGTATTGATATACGGACTCCGCAGAAAACAAGGGGGATGATAGCATGCTGACCAAAGATAACTCAATAATTGGAAGAGGCGACAGTCCATGCTAAAAGGAGGAACTAAATTTAAGGAGAAACTTGAGTAGAAAGAATAGGGAGCTTTGAACTCGCGCCCGATTAGCCAGCGCGGCGGTTTACTGAATATAGGAGGCATTACAATCATCATAGCCCTCTAATAGAAGAGGAGAAAGTCGAGGTTGAAATCCTCTGGTAGATGATTACCTGTAGAAACTGCAACTCTGCCAGAGAGAAGGAAATAACCGGAAAATTAAAATATTCGAGAGCGAGAACCATTATAATTGGAATTGAAACAATTTTTTCCGAACTGCTCTGCTGGCGGCGCAGGTACTAAAATAGGTCTGGAATTCTTAAAGATCGAAACGTACCGAAAATGTTAAAAAGGATGTTACATAAACGTGTTTTTAATACCATATGAAGGCAAATAGGAGTAACTAAGACGTCACCAATCGAAATACAAACCTCGGTATGTGCATTGTTGTTTATGTCTATCTGTGTAGCAACTTTGTTCTTCAGCTGTAAGCTTTTTGCCTGGAGATACCCAAATTATAATAGAGTTAACAAATTTATGAAACTAATAAAGTATAATAAAGTATAAGAACGAAATAAATACAGTTTTCCATTTTTTATAGTTGGTTTTATCCAGCTTTAATTTTTTCCATTTTTTTCATTTTGAGCCCATCCCAAAACTAATTTTATCCTCAAATTCGTAAAATTTCAAAATTATTTTCGTGATCAGAAACTCTATTACTTATTGCGGATCCGGAATTCCGAGAAGTCATTTTGAGTTTTGGGATTAGCTCTTTCTTTATTTCATTTTCTTTATTTCATTTATGTTTTAAATTTTTTTATACCTCTGTGTCCTCTGCATTTTCGTATCTTTATATTCTATCAGGATTTGCCTATTCTATAAGGAATTGCCTACTCTGTCAGGATTTGCTATATTATTCAGAGAATTAGGCAGTTGAAATCCCTATTCGCAAGTAAGCTCCATAATAATAGAAATTTAAACTATTCTGGAAAAGTATAGTGGACAGTTATCAGGATTCACTAGCAAAAACAAATATATAAAATGTTAAAAGCTAGACAAAATGAATATATAAAATGGAATATATAATTTTCTATGTAATATTTAGGTTAATGGGAATTTTTTTCAGTCATAGGGGGAAATTATGAACCAGAAAGAAGACAAGACAATGGTTGGCGTCTGTCCTAATTGCGGAAAGCCATTCAGGATAGAGTCAACAGGTGGTGGGGAAGAATGGCGCTATTGTGCTGAGGTTTGCATAAACCCTGCAGCAATACCAACAGGAGCAAGGCTGCAGCCCGATAGGGCTACATTACGCTACGTAGACGGAAATATGAATGAGTACATGCGAGGCGAATATATCAAAGTTCATGGCATTGATCCTCTGCCCATCTGGAGAGCAATGGAGAAATGGCGTGAAGAGCAAATAAGCAAGTGGAAAATGAAAACTTAATATCTATCAACCTGAATCTTCATTTTTAAAATAGGGGAGAGAGTAAACTGAAGAGTCAAAAAGCAAAAGATGCAATTAGAATATTCAGTAAGTTAATTGAGATCTATAAGGACAGACAACCTTATCCAGACTATATATTAAAAATAAATCAGTGGCCTGAAATCTCCAGGGATGCTTTTGAGGGGAATGCGGAAAAATTTGTTCATTCCAATTAAAATACTCAAATGAAGATCGGATACAAAGATAAAGAGCTTACAGGACAGATTTGACCTCCTTCTAGACACGGTTGTCGTCTCAAAACTACGTTGTACTAAAGGCCACTTGGACGAAATAAACGAAGGATTTGAAAAATCCAGAAAATTAGTGACAAAACTTTTGAAAGATGTTGTATAACTCGGGTTCAAACATAAGAATCCTATTTTTGAAAATAAACAATCATAATTTATTTATTGTCATTTAAGGTTACTCCTCGTATCTCTAATAGTTCAGATAACCTATTCAAAGCGTATTTTTTTTCATTTATTGTAATCTGTAGTTTATTAACTTCAGCTTCTAATTGCGCGATCTCAATTTTTAACTGTAGTATCTGCTCTTTAATAAGATCATTACTTTGCATTATATCCGCCCAATAACGATGTGTTAACCCTTAACTAAATGATATTGCTTATGCAGATGGTATGTGTAAGTCAACGCTATGTGTAAGTCAACGCTACGTGTAAATCAATGCTATATATAAGATCAATGTTATGTATAAATCAATACGTTTTCACTTTTTAGATATTTACTTTATATACTTGCCGCTGATAAAGTACAAACTGTCGTTATCTTTTTCTCTGCCTGTGCTGTTCTCTTTATTCCCTTATTCTTTTTAATATCACTTTTAGCAAATAACCGCAGACTAAGAAATATGCCTTCCAACGGATAGATATATGTACTATTCGAAAACAAAATTCACTAAAATATGAATTGAAATACCTTAATCAAGAGCAGGCTGCATTATTTCTTTAAATAATTAAAAAGGAAGCTCAACTAAAAAGACATTGAAGCCTTTCAACTAAAAAGACATTGAAGCCGTTCAACTAAAAAGACATTGAGGCCGTACTACAGAAGAAAAACACTTGTTTCGAAGTTATTTCATTCAAAAGGCAGATCCAGTGCAACAGGAATTGAAAACCCTGCTGTTTGCCTGGACGTATGAGGGTGAAATCTACGTTCAGTATTGTCAAAGTAAAAGTAATCTGAAGATTTAAATAAAGACGGATTTACCGGTTTGAAAGCCCTGTAACAGACGGAGAAAAAAATGGCATCAGTTGAAACGACTGAAAGGTTGGGATGTAGCCTTGGCTTTTTCTCAACTTTTGCAATCGGCACCGGCACTATGATTGGAGCTGGGATATTCATTCTTCCGGGGATTGCTTTAGCAGATGCGGGTTCTGGAGCAATAATCTCTTTTTTGCTTGGTGGGCTTATTTCAATAGCCACAGCCATCAGCATGTCAGAGCTGGCAACCGGCATGCCTCTGGCAGGAGGCAGCTATTACTACATCAGCAGGACGATGGGAGCTGCGCTTGGTGCAGTAATCGGCCTTGGCTCCTGGCTGGCCTTAATCTTCAAGGGCACATTTGCACTCATCGGGCTTGCAGAATACGCTCAGATCTTCTATCCCCTGCCCATATATTTCGTAGCAGCTGCAACCGGCTTGATCCTGTTAGTGATTAACTACCGTGGGGCAAAAAGCAGCGGTTCACTGCAGAACTTTATTGTGATCTTTTTGCTGGTAATCCTGGCTCTCTTCATAGCCCGAGTATCTTTTATGGTTAATCCGGCTAACTTTTCACCTGCTACATCTTACGGAGTGACCTCGATAATCACGACAGCAGGAGTTATTTTCATATCCTATCTTGGGCTTGCAGAAGCTGCCGCAGTGTCCGAGGAAGTAAAAAATCCATCAAAGAACCTGCCCCTGGCGTTTATCGCTTCAGCCATTGTAGTAACCTTATTTTACGTTGGCATAATGGCGGTAGTTGTAGGGTTCTCTAGCCCTCAAGGAACCGTGACATCAGTTACTCCCCTGGCTGATATTGCAGGTCTTATGGCAGGAGAATCCGGAAGAATAGCAATAGCCCTGGGTGCGCTGCTTGCTACCCTTTCCACAGCCAATGGCGCTATATTATCATCTTCCAGGTTTCCTTTTGCCATGAGCAGGGATGCACTTATGCCTGAATGGTTTGTCCTTATCCATCAAAAATTTGAAACTCCTCATAACGCTATACTTGTAACAGGAATAGTAATGGTCTTGCTTTTATTCCTGTTCGACATAGAGGAGCTTGCTAGACTGGGTGGAGCTTTTAATATTTTGATATTTATCCTGTTAAATATGGCAGTGATAATCCTCAGAAAAAGAACCCTGCCAGGATATGAACCCACTTTTCGCGACCCCTTTTTCCCCTATACACAAATTTTCGGGATAGTTGGGAGTATAGTACTGCTTCCCTTGCTTGGTGGATTACCTCTTCTTTTCACCGTAATGATGATTTTTGCTGGAATTGGCTGGTACTCATTCTACGGAAGGGGCAAAGCCATTCCAGAGTATACCTTATTCGACCTGCTGGAGAATACTGTCGAAAAGAAGGAAATAAAACCTGTTCCCCTGGTTAAAGTTCTCGTGCCGATCTCCAACCAGAAACATGAGAGTGACCTTTTGAAACTGGCAGATTTTATGGGGAGCGAGATAATTTGCCTCCACGTTATCGAGGTTCCGGATCAAACAAACTTAAAGTTAGCTCAGGAAGCCTACCATGAGAAAAAGATAGAAATGGACTGCCGTTTCAAAGAAGAATTTGAGAGTTATCCTGCAATTCTCGGACATAAAAGAGAATATATTGCTGCCTTTGACCACAGCATATCAAACTCAATTCTGGAGCAGGCTGAAATTGAGCATGCAGACATGATTATTATGGGATGGCACGAGCCAAAGAGATTTGAGTACTCACATGGTGTTACAAACCAGGTTCTCCTGTCCTCAAAAAGGCCAATCGCGTTATTAAAGGGACATCTGTCTGACAGCATCAACAAAATCCTTGTAGGGTATAATGGTAAAGAAAACTCGGTCTACGGCCTCTCTCTCGCAGAAAAACTGGCTGTAAACACAGGTGCCGGGATAGAAATTATCAGTATCATTAGCCCTGATGAAGCCCAGGAAAACAGGCAGAAAATTACTGATGAACTTGAAAGCCTCGTTGAGAAAATAACTTCCATACTTGTTAGTTATAGAGTACTGGAAAAATATTCCATAGAAGATGCTTTACTGGAGGCCTCAAATAACAATGACCTGACAATCATTGGCGACTCAAGTGAAAGATTTAAGATTTCTTTACTTGGGACTCTTTCGCAGAGGATTGCCAGGCATTCTAAGAAACCTATAGTGATAGTCAAGAAATCAAAACCGATCTCAAAAGAAAGCTTTAATTATCTGGTTAAAAAACCCGCCCGCAGAATATATGCAAGGCTCAGGGGAAAAAAGGTCAAAATAAACTCAGATAAATCAAACAAGCAGTTTTGATTTAAAAGAATTCAGTTCATATCCGATCTCATAAGGTGGGATAAACCGAAGCAATTGTTTCGATAACAAAAGAGCAGTTTCAGTTGAAATAACCAGGTAAAAGATAAAAATATCTTTATGAGTCATAAACATGACTGCCGTGTATATTAAGCTTGGGGATGGAAAACTCTAGATGGAAAACTCTAAATGGAAAACTCTATTATGAAATTTGGAAAAGGCGAGGTGCTTATGCTTTGCCACGCAGGCTTTCTTGATAACCTTTTGGGAGTGGCAGCAAGAGGCTTTTACTAGAATCAACCGCAAAATGTCGTATAAAATCAATTACAATTATTCGGAATCAGTGAATCCTTGAAAATTGACGCTACACTAGTGCTTCGATTCCAATATTAATTCCTTATTTCCTGGAAAAATTTGTGATTTATGGATCTATTAAAAAGTCAAGTTTTATGAACTTACTTTGGAATCAATGCAGTATTAATGAAATGAGTCTTGACAAGTAAACAAACTTTTTCACATAGATTTCTGTGCCTTAAATCTTACAGCCCACATTCCGCAGATGTACACAGAGGTAGAATTTATTTGCCTAATTGTCCAAAATAACCAATCAAATACTGGATTAATATTTAATTTACTGCTATTTTGAGATAATTAATGGTATTCTTGTGTATCTCGGCAGAAAGTGGGTTACAGTATAATTCCAGAGATTTCCTTCAACTTTATCCAGGATAAAACCAGCTTCTTCTCCTAACTTAATAGTGGTAGATTTTAAAGGGTAATCTGGATCGGGTAAAAATTCTGTTACTGCAAGAATTCCACCAGGCTTCAGGACTCTTTTCATCTCCTTTAAAGCCCTATTTTTGTCTGGAAGTTCTTGAAGAACTGTTACCGTATACACTACATCGAATGAATTATCATCAAAGGGTAGTTTATGCACATCTCCTTCTACAAGCTTGATATTTTTGATATCTCTGTTTTCTGGTCTGGATAGTTTCTTCTTTAGCTGCAGTAACATTTTTGGTTGAATATCAAGAGCGTATACTTCTCCTTTAATTCCACTGGCCTTTGCAGCGAAGGTTGTAAACGCTCCGCTTCCGCATCCAACCTCCAGAATACGCATTCCTTCTGTTATCCCGCTTCGTTTTATCACTTTATCAGGAGGCTGCAATTTTCTTCTAAAATCGCTATCTAAAAAAGGTCCCATAAATGCTGGTGGTGAAAATACATAAAATCTTTTTATAATTCTTAATGCAATTTGCAATAAAACAAAAAAACCTAAAATTTTCAGTAAAATCGTTGTAAGTACCCGCATATCTAACCACTTTTAGAATATCAATAGTTCTTAATTTCTTTAGTTCTTAATTTCTTTAGTTCTAAATTTCTTTAGTTCTAACATCCATTTTTACAAACGGAGATATTATCAAAAAAAGCATTGAAGAATATGGAACCATTTGTCATAAAACCTAAAAGCAATTTCATGTTTGATGTAAGCGCAGCCAGTTTGTTAGACGTATCTTCAGAATTGTTTAGTATCGTTAATATAATAGTTTTATCTGCGATATAAATTCCAGAATGTAATTTAAAAATAATAAAATTGGTTAGTTGAAATTATACATAACTTTTACTTCAGAACTTTGCAATGTTGAATTTTCTAGAGGATATTATCAAAAGTGGTAGATTATCTATCCTTGTCTCCTAAAATTGGATTTGACCCTACTAAATTTTGTTTGGTTTATCAAATAACCATTTAATCCTAAACAAAAGATGGCTTTTAAATTTGAAAAATCAATTAATATTGGCTTTAAATGAGTAGATAATAAAGGAGAATCTTATTTATGGAAATATCTGAGAATGCAGAAAAAGAGTTCAACAATATGAACAAAATATTTAAGGAAATAGCAGGACCAGGCAGCAAGACAGCTATGGGAGTTTTACTTGCCAGATTCTTTGAATCGCAGAAGCCCGAAGACGAACGAATCTGTTATGACCCATATGCAGTCTATTTCATCAACCCGGAGATTTTGGAGTGGGGAGCTCACCATCCGGATGAAGCAAAAATAATGCAGGAGCAGCTGGACAGATTTTTTCCGGGAAGAAATAACTCAATTGTTGCTAGAGTCAGATTTTTTGACGATTTTGTGAAAAAGTCAATCGATGAAGGTATCGAGCAACTGGTTATATTAGGTGCAGGATATGATTCACGTGCCTATCGGATTGAAGGACTGAAGAAGATCAAAACTTTTGAGGTAGACCATCCTGCTACACAAAATATAAAAATGGAAAAAATAAGAATGATCTTTGGCAGTTTGCCAGATCATGTTGTCTATGTTCCTTCCGATTTAGAAACCGAAAACTTTGGTCAAAAGTTGATAAATATGGGATATGACCGACATATTAAGACTCTCTTCTTAATGGAAGGGCTCTTAATGTACCTTCAGCCAGAGGTGGTAGATGAAATCCTATCCTTTATTGTAAAGAACTCAGGTAAGAACAGTAGTATTCTCTTCGATTATTTTCCCCAATCTGCAGTTGATGGAAGTTCTAAGCTTGAGGCGGGGAGGAATATTCGGAATCAAGTGTCACAGTTGGGAGAACCGTTTAAGTTCGGTATCAAGGAAGGAACAGTTGATACATTCCTTACACAGCGTGGATTTACACAGGTATGCAATGTAACCATTGAAGATTGTAAAAAAGCCTATTTTCAAGGAATAAATAAAAACAGAATAGTTGATAGCCTGAAGTCGTTCGTCTACGCCATTGTTCAATAAATTTATTGTATCGGCTAAAAAGGGATAGCGACCGAAAGGATATGAGTAAATCGACAGAGTTGAAAATGGAGAGATTATGAGTCTATCAGAAAGCCAATGCATATAGTAAAGTTACTATCGGTCTGTAATATCCAATACCAATCTGAGTATGAAACTGCTAATTGTAAATATAAAGTAAGTCACAAAGTAAGTCACAATACTTTTCGGATAGGTTCTAAGTGCCATTAAAAGTCCAAATTACTTGAATCTGCTTAAAAACGCTATCATACAATATTTGATTTGAAAATCAGTACTGTGGAATATGAGATCTTCAACCGAGTGTCTAAAAAAATTTAAAATAATAATTAATATTTAAATGTTGTTTGCTAACAAAACATTTGACATGGAAATATTATTTGTTCAGAACCAATTTTTCATATAATTTATTTTAAATAAGTTTAGGAATAATTGTAGGTTGTAACCCCACGAATAAGAGAACAGATTAAAACGAACGGATCAAAGCGAATGGATTTATGCCACCAAGAAAAAACGGATGGATCAACAAAAACGGGCGCCAGAAAGTGAGGCTGTGATGGAAGATCTCAACTCGCTTCGGTGCAAATATTGATTGCGTGCGATGGTTCATGGACATATAATGCCCATGAACCCTGTTCTTTCCATAATTTTTATGTGCAAAGCCATTGTATATTTGCAAATTCACTCTCATAAATATAAATCTAAGTATTAATATAGTAGTCATCGGTGATCCTTACAATTCGGAGTCTTTTCCGCGGGTTGCAATGATTGCCTGATGCAAATAAAAAACAAGGGATAATGAATGGTTGAATTGCTTTTATTAAGTCGGCTTTAGTTTGCCATAACAACTGAGTTGCGTTTTTATGAGATAGGAGGAAGTCGAAACGGCTGAATACTGTACATATGAAAAATATGTATTAAAAAAGAAGCTTGAGATTCTAAAAAATAAAAGTGGAAAGAGCACAGAATTAATTTCCCTTTATATTCCTTCTGATAAACAGATTTCAGATGTTATAAATCATTTGAGAGAAGAACATGAGCAGGCTTCGGGCATTAAGTCTAAATTTACCAGCAATAATGTACAGGGAGCACTTGATTTTTTGTTGGCAAAGTTAAGGTCTCTTAACAAAATACCAGAAAACGGGATAGTTTATTTTGCAGGAACTGTCGATACTGGAGCTAACAGGACAGGCATGTTAAATGAAGTTCTCATTCCTCCGGAACCTGTTGTAGATTACATATATCACCGTGATTCCGTTTTTTATCTTGAGCCTCTTGAGGAAATGCTCCGAGAGTGCAGTACTTATGGGCTTATACTTCTAGATTTAAGAGAAGCAACTATCGGTATGCTTGTAGGTAGGCAAACTGAAGTTATTAAGCATCTCCACTCTACTGTTCCTGGCAAACAAAGAAAAGGAGGTCAGAGTGCACATCGTTTTGAACAGCTCAGACGCATTGCTATTCATGATTTCTACAAAAGAATAGGGGATGCTGCAAGTGAGGCATTTCTTGAAGTGGAGCCAGTTGAACTTAAAGGCATTCTTATAGGAGGGCATTCTCCAACTAAAGAAGAGTTCAGTGAAAGTGGATTTCTACATTATGAGCTTCAGAAAAAGGTTCTTGGATTGTTCGACACCGGGTATACGGACGAATCAGGTTTTTCTGAGTTAATAAATGCAGCAGAGGACACTCTCCAGGGTATTGACTTAATTAAGCAAAAGAACGATATGAAAATGTTTTTTAAAGAACTCGCTACTGAGTCTGGTAAAGTATCCTATGGAGATGACAATGTACGGGCAAATCTTGAACTAAAGGCAGTTGATGTGCTTTTACTTTCTGAAGACCTGAGATCTGAAAGAGTAACTCTCAAATGCAGTGTTTGTGGATATGAGAATAAACGGGCAAGAAAGTGGAGATCCAATGAAGCTGTTCCTGCGGCTGGAAATTGTCCTGAATGTGGTTCTGCACTTGAAGTCACGGATGCTACTGATATCGTTGGTGAACTTTCAGAACTCGCCGATAAAGGCAATGCAAGGACTGCTTTTGTATCAACGGATTTCGACGAAGGCTCTCAACTTATGGTAGCTTTTGGAGGAATTGCCGCAATCCTTAGATATAGCACAGGGGTGTAGGTTAGTTCAGAAGTTTATTAGTTAACGAATTATATTAATTATACAAAATAAGGTTGCAAGAAACTGTATCTTTTATTGAAAAAGACGTACAATCTTGCTTTGGCAAGTTCTATCCAAAATTACTGTTCTTTAGCTGTACTTTTAGTGGGGAAAAACTGCAAACTACAGCACTAGGTCTTGCTCTGGCAAGTTCTATCCAAAATTACTGTTCTTTAGCTGTACTTTTAGTGGGAAAAACTGCAAACTACTACATTAGGAAAAGAAAGCAGTTACAAGGCTTCTCTAAGTAAAGAAATAAAGAGGATGATAGTAATTGTTAAATAATAATAAATATCATTTAGTAATAGATATCATGTATATCTGAGTAAACCTGCTTTCACAGGTAATTTAGGTGGACGGCAATGAAGCCCACAGAGAAAGCTGACATGAAATACACAAACCAGAGAGTCGAAATACTTGCTTTCCTGCGCGAACACGATGGTCATCCCACTGTAGACGAAGTTTATGATGGGGTTAGAAAAAAACTGACGCGTATAAGCAAGGCTACCGTATATAAAAATCTCAAATTCCTTACGGAGAAGGGTTTACTGGAGGAGGTGAATGTAAAAGGAGTTTCAAGATTTGAAGCAAATTTCATTCCACATCACCATCTAATCTGCCGGGAATGTGGAAGGATGGAGGATTTCAATTCGGAGCAATTGTTGGATTACTCGATGAAGATAGCTGAGGAAATTGAAGGATTTACTATTGTTTCAACGAGCACTAACTTCTATGGTGTCTGTAAGAAATGTAAGGAGTCTAAGGAGCCTAAGGAGCCTAAGGAATCTGAGGGGTCTCAGGAATCTGAGGAATCTGAGGAGTCTAAGGAGTCTAAGGAGTCTAAGGAGTCTAAGGAGTCTAAGGAGTCTAAGGAAACATAACTTGAGCAGAACATCAAGGGGAAAGAGTATGTTATCCGGGTGTACAATAGTATATTCTTCAGATAGTCAGAGATATAGATTCTGGTCAGAGATATAGATCCGGTGACATACAGCATTTTGCTTCAGGTTCTCACTGATGAGATTAAACATGAAGATGATCTGCAAGCCGTGGACGGAAGACATCGGTTTGCTTCAAGCGTAAATATGATCCTTTGCAGTAAGTAACAAAACGAGGGAAAACGAGGGGTAATAAATGATTGAATTGCTTTTATTAAGTCGGCTTCAGTTTGCCATAACAGCTGCGTTCCATTTCATATTCGTTCCACTAACTTTGGGATTAGCATTATTAGTGGCAGTCATGGAAACAATGTACTACAGGAACAAAAATGAAACCTGGCGAAAAATGGCTGACTTCTGGGGTAATATATTCAAGATAAACTTTGCAATAGGTCTAGTATCAGGTATTACACTGACTTTTCAGTTAGGTACGAACTGGGGTGCCTATGCAGAATTCATGGGAGATGTCTTTGGACCACCTTTAGCTATGGAAGCGTTATTTGCTTTCTTCCTTGAAGGTACTTTCCTTGGAGCATGGATATTCTTGGGCCATAACCGTCAGAAATTAAAGGCATTTTCTATGTGGATGGTCGCTCTAGGTACTAACATATCTTCATTATGGATTATCATTGCTAATGGTTTTATGCAGCATCCTGTAGGCTATGAGATGGCTGCTGACGGGAGCAAGGTGGTCATGACAGATTTCATTGCTCTAATTACGAATGGCTATGTTTGGTACATGCTGGTACACACTCTGCTTGCAGCTTACCTGTTGACATCATTCGTGATAATGGGAATCTGTGCATATCATTTTCTTAAAGGGAATAACAATGAAGTGTTCAAGAAATCTTTCAGCATAGCAGTTATCATAGCACTCGCTACTGCAGTCATGCTTCCAGTTCTTGGTCACGGTTATGCACAATATGTTGCTGCGCTTCAACCTACAAAAGGAGCGGCAATGGATGCAATATGGGAAACAGGTTCTTCAGTGCCTATGTATCTAATACAGGTACCCGATTCAAGCACAGGCTCCAATAGTATTCAGCTGCTGGGAATTCCAGGTCTTGCAAGTTTCCTGTATACTGGAAGTTTTAGCGGAACGATAACAGGACTTAACCAGCTACCTCAGGATGAACTACCACCTGTAGAAATGATATTCTGGAGCTTCAGGTTGATGACAATTCTGGGGTCCCTGTTCATCATAGTGGCTCTTTTAGGCTTATATCTTCAAAAATCAGGCAAGCTATATACATCAAAAAAATATTTGAAGTTGCTAATGTGGTCTATTCCTCTTCCATATATTACTATTACTGCTGGCTGGATTGTAGCTGAAGTAGGAAGGCAGCCATGGATGGTATATGGTTTGCTAAAGACAGCTAATGGTGTATCATTGGTTCCCACATCAGATGTCCTGTTAAGTATGGTCCTTATTAGTGCATTTTATATGGTTCTGCTTATCTTTGAGATATACCTCATAAAGAAAACCGTGGTCAATGCGACAGGAGTTGAGTGAATATGTTCGATTTTCTTACTCATGATATGCTTGCTATTATCTGGTTCTTCCTGTGGTGTGTGATATGGGGAGTTTATTTCATTGTTGACTCCTTTTCCCTTGGAGCAGGTCTTCTGACACCCTTTATTGCCACAGATAAGGTGCAGAGGACACAAATCCAGAGCTCTGTTGGTCCTTTCTGGGGCGGCAATGAGGTATGGCTCATCCTGGCTGCAGGTGGAACATTTGCTGCATTCCCTCTGGTATTCTCGAAGATGTTTACTTTCCTGTATCTTCCCATGATGTTGCTGCTTATCGGCTTAATTGCAAGGGGAATTTCCATAGAATATCTTCACAAGGATGAGAATCCCCAGATACAGAAAATCCTTATGTGGGGATGGTTTGCTGGAAGCCTGCTGATTTCTCTGGTCCTGGGAGTTGCATTTGCGAACTTCTTCAAGGGGCTCGAAATTTCTTCAGGAGGCGTTTATATAGGTACCCTTATTGGACTTTTCAGCCCGTATGCATTGGTAGGCGGTGTCTTATTCGTGCTTATGAGTGCTACTTCAGGTGCGCTCTGGATCAATGTTAAAACTGAAGGTGACGTAGCTGCAAAAGCAGGTGATCTGGCAAAGAAGAGCACTCTTATTGTACTTGTACTTGCTCTGGTCTATCTGGCATATTCCTTTATGGGTATAGAAGGTTTTACAATCAACTATTCAGCCACGCCAGCTCTGTATTTATTGCCAGTTCTTGCGGTAGTGGGAGCTATCCTTGCTGTGTTTTTTGCAAAAAAGGACCGAGGATTCCCTGCCTTTTGCAGCAATCTTCTGGCGTTTCTTTTCGTTGTTGAAAGCGGGCTTGCAAGCATCTATCCTTACATGCTTAAGTCTTCCGTGTCTCTTGAATATGGAATAGACATCTTTGAGGCTGCGTCAAGCCACATGACTCTGAGCGTTATGCTGGGAGGAGCATTGGTATTCGTGCCCATAGTTATCATCTACCAGCTGTGGGCATATACGCTGTTTAAGGAAAAGATAAAAGAAACAGAGCAGGTAGATTACTGATCTGTTTTTCTCTTATTTTTCATTTTTGTCACTTTGTCAATAGTTAATATATTCAAAACAGAAATTTCAACAGGTAATAGAAATTTCAATACCACAGGTAATTATCGAACAGCCTGTTTAGGGTGGGTGGCCGCCCGCAATTTGATTTACAAACTTTTAAAGACATCAAATTTTGCATGAAAATACCTGGCTATCTGTTCCCAATTTTTGAGTCTTGCCTTTTGAAGGGCAGTAACTTCAGGTATCGTTAATTCAATTCCTTTACAAAATTCCTCATTCAGTGAGCTTCTTTATGTCTCTGAGTTTGTAATTAGTTTAACTCAATTTCTGGTAGTGCATCAGAGATGTTACAGAACCAGTGCCTTGGTGAGAATATTTAATGTGGTGTATGATCATCATGGGGAGCAGGTGCAAATCCACCATGAAAATTGTAAGATAAACTTGTGCTTTTAAGCAACTCTTGTATTTTGTCATCAATGACCATAGCAGCCATTGATATTAAGATCACAATAGCCAGGTATGTTGGCCTTCCGGCGGTTCTCGATATGTTTAAGATCGGGTAGTGGAAAAGAAACATGTAAAAGGTTAATTTACCAAGCCATGACAATATACCTGTCTGGTCTTGCCATTCAGGATATAGTCTGTATTTGACAATACAGATCCCAAGGCAGAAATAAAATATATTGCATAGTGGAAACCATCGCGCTATAAATATAGCATATGGAATCTCAGGATCTTGAAAAGTAATATTTAGTAAGTAAGTTGAGCCCATTGACGCGATGAAAAGTATCACCATGACTATGGATGTTTGTCTTTCCATTTCTTTGCTTATTACTGGGAAGAGTAAGTACAGACAGACAAGCAGTCCTATACACCAACCAACAGTGTTCAATGGCCCTCCCCATTGTGAGTTGAAGGCACTAAAACCTGAAAACTGCCAAAGTAAGTTACCTATAGTGTGTTGATTTGTATATAGCTTAAGCAATATAGCGAATAGTAGGCTCATCCAGTATGCAGGGTACAAGCGGACAATGCGTCTGTACATGAATCTTAAATAGCTGGTGACTGTATCCATAGGTTTCTTGTTTAGTTCCATTGCTGCGCCGCTAACACACAGGAATATGAGGACACCGATGTTCCCAAGATTTAGATAGAACAGATTGTCTGCCCAGGAGTTGTTAAATAAATATTTGAAGGAATAGTCAATATTCATATGGCTGACAAGAACCATGCTAATTGCTAAAATGCGCATCAGATCGAAGACAGCAATGCGACCTTTAACATTGACCACTCTTCAGTTCTCCATTCATATTTATATTGTAATGCATTAGATATCTCCGTTTTTATGCACATGATAGTGAATTAAATTATTAGTGTTAAATGCACAGATTTTGTGTTTGGATGTATGAAACACTTATATATAATTATTATTATTATTATTTGAGACCGAGGAATACTTAAAATATAATACTCTCCAGACTTTCTCAATTTTATACAAAAATTTTGTTTTCCATATTATACAGAAGCAGATAATGTTTAACATGCAGTTCTATTGAGTCAGGGTTTGAACATGAACAGTTCTATTATGCATATTTTCCTTTAGTTTTTCTATCTAGTTCTATGGAAGCTCTTGAGATTATTCAATGATGAAACAACTTTGATTGAGAAAAATCAATGGAAACCGATCATTTTACTTTTTCAGCGAAACAGCTTGGGCCACAATATTTCAAAAAAATATTTTGTAAGATTTTGAAGGGGTTTTATATACAAAAGATATGGAAATAAAGAGAAAATATGAACAGAACTGATTTCTCAGTTCTGTTTTTCGTATATGTAGCGTTATCTTAGGTATTTGGCCCTGATTTTTGCCAAGGGACTATAAATTAAGGGCAAAGTAGAAACAAAGTTTAGAGACAAATTTATTCGTTTAGTCTCCTTCTTCTTCCTCTTCAGGGTTCATGAATTCTTCGTAACAGGCAACACAGATACATTTATCGTCGGGGGATATCTCTTTAAAGTCCACATTGGGACCACCAGGTTTTATGGTTCCCATTTTTAATATATAAAAGTGCTCACCGAATTCGACTGGCTGCCCGCATCTCGAACATAAGAAGGGTGGATTCTCAACCGATTCAGTTGCACACTCAATGCATATCAGATCAGACTTATCCCCGTGAACGTCCTTGAATTTTATTGGTTTCATGTCCTGGCTGGTATCAACGACCAGCACATCTTCCAGTAATTCCCGACCACAGATATTACAATGTTCTTTCATTTTGTTGCCTCCCTCCATTATGTCGCCTCTATTCTTAGAGGATTTTTCACAAAATCATATACTAAGCCTGCAGGGGTTTTAATGTCTTCGTTTTTCACTCAACTTTATTCCCTTTTTGGCTTTTATTATAATTATATTGATTTTGATATTTAAAAATATTTTTATTTTACTTATCATGACTTAATTGAGCATCTTCCACATCGGGTTTTCTTTAAATATATCTGAAATTAACTTCACAGCAGAAAATATGAGAAAGAAATCCCATAAAATAATGGAGAATCGAAAATGACCGATGATAAACGTACGATTTTAATTTATCACCATGATGATAATGACGGATGCTGTGCAGCCGCTATTGCTGGTAATTCCTATGACCGGAATGAATTTGACATAAAATTTGTTGCTATAAATTATGGCAAAGAGTCGTGGAGTGAGGGCGAAATAAAGGCAGCTGAAAAAGTATGGCTTGTTGACTTTACCAGCGATAAAATGGATGAATTCGTAAAGGTTTGTGGGCCTAAACTGATCTGGATTGATCATCATAAGACTGCTGTGGAGAAATTTCCGGACCTGTGGAATTCAGGCAGTATTCCGGGTATTCGGTCCCTTGAAAAGGCAGCCTGTGTACTTACATGGGAGTTCACACATTCTGAAGATGTTTTGTCTCCTGTAGCTGTAGCCTATATTGGGGATAAGGATATGTGGAGTTTTGAATACGCTGAAACCAGGGCTTTCACCGCAGGCTTTAGTCTGATGGTGAAAACCCCTGATGATACCGTATGGGATGTGCTTCTTGGTCCGGAATATGAGGATACTGTAAATAATATGATATCTATCGGGGAATTGCTTCTCAAAGCTCAAAACTACAAGCTCCAGAAAGCCTTCGACCGTGGGGTGGATTGCACTTTCCATAACTGGAAAGCCAGACTTGTAAACACTACTGGAAATATCTCCGAGCTTGGAGAATTCATCTACAGGAAGCCTGAATATGATATTGCTATCATGTGGCAGGCTGTAGAGGATATGGTGGTATTCAGCTTGAGATCCGATTCAGGAAATCCCAATTCTCCCGATTGTGCCGAAATTGCTCAGCAATACGGCGGTGGAGGGCATAGGAATGCTGCTGGATTCCAGAAAAAGAATATTGATTTTCCACGCCTGCTTTTCAAATGAAATCGCTCATAATGGCTTGAAGCATAGAAAGTCCTGGGTTCTAACTTTATCATGGGGTTATCAGGCAAATTAACTCCAACTTGGCCTGAAAATCCCACCCGAGCTTTTTGTGGGGTTTTTGCCTTTCTGTGATATATAGTACTTGAAGTGACCTTTTTTCTCAAACATATGATTTATTCATACCTGAACTTTTAGAAAAGTATTTATATTTTAAAACTACCTTCTCCAAGAAAATTAGTCCAGATATATAAATAGTAGTGGGATCTATTGACCTGGAGGTTAGTTTACGTTTAAAAATATAATCCAGTTCTATACTGTAAACGGTTTGACTAGAAGTCCTTTTAAGCACAGCCTGACTGTTCGATTTAACAATTTTCTAAAAATGGAGTTTAATCCTCTATACTGGTTTACCCTTCCAGGTTTTGTTCTCTTTTCAGTAGGGTTATACATAGGCCTCGATTTATTAAGGACTTTCTATCTTGGCGGAAGTCTTGCCTTCGGGCCAACGTTTTTGATGGTAATTCTAACCATTATAGGGACGGGTATGACTTTTACCGGAATTTTGCTTCACTCTATCTCGGGTTTAATGCGGTATCTACGGGAATAAACTGATAGCTCCAAAAGATTTACTTAATGAGCTTATCCAAAACCAATTTTGTTCTCAAATCAGTAAAGTTTGATAACGATTTTCCATGGTCCGAAACTCAGTTAATTATTTGGAACATGGAATTTAGAGAAACGATTTTAAGTTTTGGAATGAGCTCAATAGCTTTTCTCAATATCAATTTTTCTGTTTTCCAGTAGTCTTTCTTAATAGTGTTTTTTCTATCGCTGATTAGCTATATCAATATTGATTCTCTGGCAAATAGAAATAAGAAAGGCTATTGACTGAAAGTGAACTGTCACTAAGCTAAAGACTTAGCAGCTTCCTACTTCATAGATGACCATCGGCATCTCCAAAGGCTTTAATTCCGGCTGAACCGTCCGTACTGAGTCTCGCTCTGTCGCTTGTTTCGACTATTAAATTATCCGATGCTCTATATGAAATTAAAGAATACTGAAAAGAAGAGGGAGAAGTTGACGCTTATATCCCCTGAGATAAAGAAACAGGGGTTTTACGCTTCTTAATATAAATATTGAACAGTTTGGAACTATTGACTGAGGATTTTACAATTAAATAGGAAAGCCAAAATACAACGGTGAAAAAAATCAAAAAAAAAAGGCGGTTCCATAAAGAAATCCGCCTTTTCAAGCCTTTAACTCTATCTGTCTTTTACTGTTTTTTAGAGTTTAGCTTTTTGGTTTTAACCTTTTGTTCCTACACTGATCAGTCCGGCTCAAAATCTGTTTTCGGAGAGTCCGGGATCTCTATCAGCTTCTGAGTCCTGATCCGATTATATCGGTGAGGTTCCTTTTGTACTTATTGTCAGTTTTTCCTGGTCTATACCTACAAGACCTTTACCAGGTTCATAGGCGCCTGTAAAGAGGAGGTATTTTCCTGGCAGGAGGTCAAAGGTTGTAAGGGAAAGGGTGTCCTGGTTTTTGTCGCTTATGCTTATCGTACCGTTGCCTTCTCCAATAAGAGTCTGGACTGCGTTTGTAAGTTCACTTTTGTTTGTGGAGCTTATGCCCAGATCCCTGAGGTCTACATCGTTAACGGAAACATTGGTCCCTTTTATTGTTCCATTGCTGCTGACGTTTATTTCAGCTTTATAGGCTTCTTCATTTATCAGCAGGGCACCGTATGTAAACTCTCCATCAGCAGGTGCTTTTTTCAGGCTCATTGTAACATCAAGGTTGTCGCCTTCCTTAATATTGTTGTCTGCCTTTGTTTTCAGTTCATAGTTAACTATTTCAAAGCCAGTTGCTGAAAGAACTTTCTTTTCCATGCTGGTGTTCTCTTTGTATTTGTCGTCCGCAAGTGTTACAATGATGCCGTAACTCCCGGGCTTAAGAGAGTAGAAGGTAATTGGTTTAGACAGGTCTCCGCACTTGTCCAGAGTCGCGCATAATTTGATGTAAGAATTATCCGTACCTTCTCCGAAAATTTGTCCCAGGTTTATGCTTTCGTTACCCGCGAGAACAATGGCTTTTTTGACGGAGCTCACACTAGACCCATTGACAAGGTAAACATTCACTTTCTGATTCTTAAAAGCTGAAGGACCATTATAGGTCATTGTTACTTTCTGGCCGTCAGTATAAAATGGATGTGTGGAGTATGGGTATGTATATTTCACTTCCGTGTTATTCTCCTTGTTTAATTTAACCACAGTTCCTGCTTTTTCAACGCAGTTGGTTCCATTGTAAATAAAGCTAAGTGGTTGTGGAAGCTGGATTTCTTGTCCTCCGCTGAGTTGAATCCATCCTCCCTCGTCCTGGCTATCATCATGGTCTGCAAAAACGACGCTATCCCCGTTTTTCTCGATAGATGCAACCCAGAGTCCTTTTTCGGAAACCGCGGCTGATACCGAAATAAGTGCAAAAATGCAGATTAGAGCCGCGAAGGTTAATTTACATTTGCTCATATCTATTCCATTTGTTCCTATTTTTTTCTTCAATCGTTACACCCCTAAATTAATATTTATTGTTTTATCCCGGACTTTTGCTATATATTTTTTACTTTTGTCTATTATCTACTTCATTAATTATTAAGCTTTCATCCGCGAATTTCTCTTTTAATTAAATTAATTCACATTCATATATTTTATCTACAAGATATGTCTACTATTAATATGTATTTATAGTTTATCGAAATTGTCTTCAAAGAATTCTAAAAACAAACATATTTAAAATCCCTCAGTATATTATTATGACTTTCTCCTCCCTAAATAAACTACAAATAATATTAATACGGCTAAGATTCCTGCTATCCATATCTTCTGCGATTTCAGGTCCCGGAAATCATCGGCAAATTTCTTTTCTTCACTGGAAATGTTTTTTCCATTCTCAATTTCTTCTTTTATTTTCTCAGTTATTCCCCCTACTTCTCCCTCACTTGAGTTCTGTTCCGAGGAGTTTGTTTCTGAAGGAAGGCTTTCTGATGGCTGTAATTCTATCTTCTTTGTAATGCCCCCAACATTTACTTCAAAATCGCCTGCCGGTATAGACTTAGTATTATATTCATAGTTGATACTTCCATCAGAATCTACCTCTATCTCTTGCATGGCTTTTATCTTGAGTTTGACACTGGAACCACTTGCCTTTCCGTCAATCCTGATCTGATATGTTCCTGGAGGAACATTTGCCTGAAAAACGGTGGCAGTGCCGTCTTTTGCCTCTGCACTTTTAGTTAACCATAGGAGCATCTTTGCTCTCACATTTAAGTCATCGGCCCCTATAGCTTTCACAGTAAAACTGTTGTCAAAACCAGAGGGTATTACTACATCTTCAAGCAGGTACGCGTATTCTCCATCCTGAACCTCTACTTCTTTTTCGAAGGAGACCAGCACTTTCACAGTATCTCCCTCAAAACCGGTTCCTTTTATTGTCATCATATCCCCAACAACTGGATTTTGAGGGGTAAGTTCCCAGTTGCTTGATGCAGCTGCTCCGGGAGAAATAATCAGGAACAGGAAAACAGGAAGCAAAAACAGGAGTCTCAAACTTTCCTTATTCTTTGGATTTTTAATAAATGTAAAAACGGGCTTTATTAGCTTAGTTTCTTCAGGAAGCAATTTCTCTACCCTCTCCTCTTGATATTTTCTTGATTAGACAGGCTATTGTCCATTGAATAGCTGTATTATAAGTCTATTTTTCTTTATATATTGACTAATTATAAAAATTATAGACAAATATAAGGACAAATAATAAAACTAGTTTATATATTTTTCTTTTTGGTATTTCTGGCTATTTGCAGAAAAACCTGTTCTGGATACAGGTTTTTGTATCCGGCTGTAAAGAGAAAGGATTTTAGCCTTCTACATCCCTTCTCAAAATCTTTTTTTCAAGATTTTCTGTTTTTATTTCATTAGAATACCCCGCTAGCTTGCTGCGGGGATGGAAACTTCCCCAGTAACTGTTGATGATTATATAATTTATCAATTCCATTTTTCGGTTGTTAACTTCTGCTCAAAACTAAATTGTTTAGGGTTATTATTTCCTTCAACGGAATTTCGAGCGGTGGCGCGTACATACCCCGTTGCTTGCAGGCTGTCCGACAATTACTACTGGTAATAACAAAATTCCTTCTTTTTCGATTTAAAGGTCCTAAACGCCCTTTTTTGTTATATTTTTATTACTATCTGTAATTATCGGACAGCCTGCTTGCAGCGGGGTGCGCCAGCGCAACTTTGATTAAGGCTGAATGAAAATTTTCCAGTCTGGTCTCTCGTTTTAATTTATCATTTTTTCTTATATCTCAATATCATAAATCCTATCAGTAGGGTTCCTGCAAATCCTAACAGGAAGGAAGGAAGTTTTGGAGGATTTCTTAATACTTCTGATAATGAGTTTGCCTGAATGTATGGCTTGATATCTTCGGCTATGAATGATTTTGGAGTTTCGAGAATGGACTTAATTCTCATAAGCGAAGAAATTTTGTTTGTTGCTGAAGAAGTATTAGTGATATTGTCTCCAATAGAATTCTCTGAGCTGGATATCAAGCTCGACTTTATAGAGTTTCCGCCAGATGTTTTCAGCTCTTCCTGGTCTGTATCTCCAGAACTTTTGTTATCTTTTTCTTCACTCAAGTTCTGTTCCGAATAGTTTGTTTCCGAAGTCAGGTTTTCATTATTTTGTTCTTCACTCAAGTTCTGTTCCGAAGAGAGGCTTTCTTCAGACTGTAATTCTATCTGCTTTGTAATGTCCCCAACATTTACTTCAAAATCGCCTGCCGGTATAGACTTAGTACTATATAGATAGCTGATACTTCCATCAGAATCTACCTCTATCTTTTGCATGGCTGTTATCTTGAGTTTGACATTAGAACCACTTGCCTTTCCGTCGATCCTGATTTCATATGTTCCTGCAGGGACGTTTGCCTGGGTAACGGTAGCAGTGTCATCTTTTGCCTCTGCACTTTTAGTTATCCACAGTAGCATTTTTGCTCTCACATTCAGATTCTCTACCCCTTCTGCCTGCACGGTAAAACTATTGTAGGAACTGGAGGGAATTATTACATCTTCAAGCAGGTACTGGTATTCTCCATCCTGAACCTCCACATCTTTTTCGAAGGATACCTGTGCTTTCGCAGTATCTCCCTCAAAACCGGTTCCTTTTATCTCAATTATATCTCCAGCAGCGGGGTTTTGGGGGGTAAGTTCCCAGTTGCTTGATGCAGCTGCTCCGGGAGAAAGAATCAGGAACAGGAATACAGAAAGCAAAAATAGGAATCTCACGCTCTCCTTGTTCGTAGGGTTTTTGATGAATGTAAAAACTGGCTTTATTGACTTAATTTTTTCAGGAAGCAATCTCTCGAACCTCTCTTCTTGGTATTTTCTTGACTAGAAAGGCTATGTCCATTAAATAGTGTATTATGGTTTATTTCTTTTACATGGACTAATTATAAAAATTCTAGACAGATATAATAATAAGTGATAAAACTGGTTTATATATTTTACTTTTTAGTATTCCGTACTGCTTGCAATATAACATGCACTGTATACAGACCTTTGTATCAGATAATAGGGAGAACGGGCTGTAGTTTTCTACATTCGTTCTTTCAATTTTTTTCCGATTTTTCGGTTTTTATCAGGGCTTGCTTCTTTTTCCTCAGTACCGCAAGCCCTATCAGTAGGGTTCCTGCAAAGCCTAACAGGAAGGAGGAAAGTTTTGGAGGATTTCTTAAGACTTCTGCTGGTGAGTTTACCTGAAGGTATGGTGATATCTTTGGAGATAAGTGATTGAGAATGGACTTAATTCACATAAGCGGAGAGGCTCTTAACTTCATTGAAGATATACTTAAGGTATTTTCCGGATATGGATTTCAAGTCCAATCCATACGAATTTTCGGGGGATATTCTCAGCTTTTTCTGGCTTATACCTGCCAGACCTTCATTATTTTCATAGGCTCCCGTAAGGAGGAGATAGTTTCCTGGGGGAAGTTCCAGGCTTTTCAGGGAAAGGTTACTCTGGTTTTTCTCCCCTATGTTTATCGTACCATTATCTCTCCCTATAAGGGTCTGGATCTCGTTCTGAAGTTCGTCTTTTTCATTTTCGGATTCATTTCCACTCAAATTTGTTTCCAAATTCCTGATAAGGTCAACTCCGTTCACAATAGGCCTTATTTTGGTGGTCATCCAGATTGAGTTTGTGTTTTCAGATGCTGTATAGGCACCATCCTTTATCAGTACAGCCCAGTACGTATAATTCTTCTCAGCGGGTGCATTCTTCAGATCCAGGTTTACTTCTAAGTTTTCGCCTTCTTGAAGGTTATATGAAGTTCTGGCTTCCATTTGATATTTGAGAACTTCAAAATATTTTGCTAAAAGGATTTCTTTTTCCGATTTTGTTTTTTCCGTTTCGTTTCCTGCAAGGGTTATAAGGATCCAGTAGTGGCCTGCCTGAAGAGGGCCCAGTGTAAGGGGAGTAAGGTCTCCTTCTTTGTTCAGGGTTGCAGGGATCTTGGCATAAGCTTCTGTATCATTGTTTAAGACATCTTCAAGACTAATCGTGCTTTCATTCATACCATATGAAATCTCATTTTCCGGAGAACCCGTACTGTGTTCCTTAATGAGGTAAATGTCCACATTCTGTTGTCCTAAAGCTTCAGGTCCATAGTAGCTTAACTTTAAGCTCTCGTTTACGGTATAAAACGGATGAAGGGAATAAGGATATGACAATATGAATTTCAGATTGTTCCAGCTATTTTTCTCTGTTTTTATCCCATGTATTGCCGACTCGTTTCCCTGACTGTCTGTCCAGTCATATATTTTTATTTCAGATGTATCTCCAGAACTTTCCTTATCTTTTTCTTCACTTAAATTCTGTCCCGAAGAGTTTATTTCTGAAGGCAGACTTTCGTTATTTTGTTCTTCACTCAAGTTCTGTTCCGAAGAGTTTGTTTCCGAAGAAAGGCTTTCTGATGTCTGTAATTCTATCTGCTTTGTAATGCCCCCAACATTTACTTCAAAATTGCCTGCCGGTATAGACTTAGTATTATATTCATAGCTGAAATTTCCATCAGAATCTACCTCTATCTCTTGCATGGCTGTTATCTTGAGTTTGACACTGGGACCACTTGCCTTTCCGTCAATCCTGATCTGATATGTTCCTGGAGGAACATTTGCCTGAGAAACGGTAGCAGTGCCGTCTTTTGTCTCTGCGCTTTTAGTTAACCATAAGAGCATTTTTGCTCTCACATTCAGATCCTCTACTCCTTCTGCCTGCACGGTAAAGCTGTTGTCAAAACCAGAGGGGATTACTACATCTTCAAGCAGGTACTGGTATTCTCCATCCTGAACCTCCACATCTTTTTCGAAGGATACCAGCACTTTCGCAGTATCTCCCTCAAAACCGGTTCCTTTTATCGTCATCATATCCCCAACAACGGGATTTTGGGGATTAAGTTCCCAGTTGCTTGATGCAGCTGCTCCGGGAGAAATAATCAGAAACAGGAAAACAGGAAGCAAAAACAGGAGTTTCAAACTTTCTTTATTCTTTGGGTTTTTGATAAATGTAAAAACGGGCTTTATTAACTTAATTTCTTCAGGAAGCAATTTCTCCAACCTCTCATCTTTATGTTTTCTTGACTAGCATCAATTCTCAAATAAATACATAATAAGAAACTAATTACAGCTTATGACGCAAGTATTATTTTAAAGTCACATGGAATTCTGTAACACGGAAAACGCAGCCAGTCGCAGAGTGATTCAATCTGGAATATTACAACCACGGAAAACACGGAAAGCACGGAAGAACACCGCCTTTACTACTTATTTCCGTGTCTTCTGTTGCTTTCCGTGCTTTTCAAAAAACTCATTTAGGACATACTTTATCAATGCACTAGAAAGGTCATTGTCCATTGAATATGTATTATATTTACTGCTTACACCTGGACTAATTATGAGAACTCTAGACAGACATAAGGACAAATAATAAAACTGGTTTATATATTTTTTTCTTTTTAGTATCTCGCGTTGCTGCAGTAAAACCTATCCAGTATACAGGTTTTTTCACCCGGCTGTAAAGAGAAAGGATTGTAGCCTTCTACATCCTTTCTCTCAATTTTTTTCAATATTTTTGATTTTTTTTATAATTGGATAGGATTTCCCAGCCTGTTTCTGGGTCTAGTTTATAGGTCTCATTTCTTTTTCCTCAGTACTGCAAATCCTATCAGTAGGGTTACTGCAAAGCCCAACAGGAAGGAGGGAAGTTTTGGAGGATTTCTTAAGACTTCTGCTAATGAGTTTGCTTGAATATATGGTTTGACATCTTCGAGTATGAATGATTTTGGATTTTCGAGAATGGACTTAATTTCCATAAGCGGAGATGCTTTGAATTTCGTCGAAGATTCATCACTGAAGTTATTTTCTGAGCTGGGTTTCAAACCTAATCCATATAAGTTTTCGGGGGATATTCTCAGCTTTTTCTGGGTTATACCTGTCAAGCCTTCATTATTTTCATAGGTTCCTGTAAGGAGGAGGTAGTCTCCTGGGGGAAGTTCCAGGCTTTTCAGGGAAAGGTTACTCTGGTTTTCCTCACCTATGCTTATCGTACCATTATCTTTCCCTATAAGGGTCTGGATCTCGTTCTGAAGTTCATCTTTTCCGTTTTCGGATTCATATTCACTCAAATTGGTTTCCAAACTCTTGATAAGGTCAACTCCGTTCACGATAGGTCTAATTCCGGTGGTCATTCTCCATCTTGGGTTCGTGCCTTCAAATGCTGTATAGGCACCATCTTTTATCAGTACAGCCCAGTAAGTATAATTCTTCTCAGCAGGTGCATTCTTCAGATCCAGGTTGACTTCTAAGTTTTTGCCTTCTTGAAGGGCATAAGGAGATCTGTCTTCCATTTGATATTTGAGAACTTCAAAATATTTTGCTAAAAGGATCCCTTTTTCCGATCCCGTTTTTTCCGCGTCGTTTCCTGCAGGGGTTATAAGGACCCAGTAGTGGCCTGCCTGAAGAGGGTCCAGTGTCAGGGGAGTAAGGTCTCCTTCTTTGTTCAGGGTTGCAGGGATCTTGACATAAGCTTCTGTATCATTGTTTAAGACATCTTCAAGACTAATCGTGCTATCATTCATACCATATGAAATCTCAGTTTCCGGAGAACTAGGGCTGTATTCCTTGATGAGGTAAATGTATACATTCTGCTGTCCTAAAGCTTCAGGTCCATTATAGCTTATATTCACATTATCTTTTGTAGTATAAAACGAACGAAGGGGATAGGAATACGACAGTATATATTTAATATTGTTCCAGCTATTTTTCTCTGTTTTTATCTTAGATGTTAACGACTCGTTTCCCTGATTTTCTGTCCAGTTATATACTTTTATTTCATTTACTTCCTGACTTTCCAGACTATCCGTCCAGTTTACTTCAGGTTTCACTACTTCACTTTCCACACTTTTTGTGCCGTTTGAGGTTCCGTTTGAGGTTCCATTGGAGGTTTTGGTTCTGTTTTCAGTTTCAACTTCTGTACTTTTCAGACTTTTCGATTCATTTTTTGTTTCATTTTTTGTTTCATTTTTTGTTTCATTTTTTGTTTTGGTACTGTTTTGGGCGACTGTTCTATTTTCTGTTATTATTTTATATTTTATGTTAGAGACATTGCTTTCTGAACTGTTTGATTTATTTTCTTGAGCAACGGTTCCATTTGCTGTTATTATTTTGCATTTACAGTTAGATCCTTCACTTTTTGAACTTTTTGAGTTCTCTTCTTCGATATTTTCTTGGCTATCTGTATCGTTACTTTCTGATTCGTTTTCCTGGGCAACTGTTTTATTTACTGTTATTGTTTTATACCAGTTGGATACATTGCTTCCTGAACTTTTTGATTCATTTTCTTCGATATTTTCTTGGCTATCTGTATCGTTACTTTCTGATTCGTTTTCCTGGGCAACTGTTTTATTTACTGTTATTGTTTTATACCAGTTGGATACATTGCTTCCTGAACTTTTTGATTCATTT